>LAZR01000364.1_pt1 | contig 40366 bp, 56 predicted proteins | sample 329461 | NCBI WGS metagenome assembly LAZR01 (sample SAMN03002196, study PRJNA259156) | marine sediment metagenome | biome: sea floor; feature: Hydrothermal impacted sediments; material: marine sediment; isolation source: Loki non-amplified sample from Loki's castle hydrothermal vent sediment ...
GATAAGAGGGTGTTTATCCCTCTCCTTATTATTGTAGGGGCAATAGGACTGTCCGGGATTACGGCTGATGTCCAAGGCATTGGAGGGCGGTTTGCACCTCTGCTAATGGGTGTGTCTCTGTTCACTCTATATCTGGTAGGCCGGGTACTTGGCAAAGATATGTTTCTGCCTCTAGCCATCGGTGCTGCGGTTGCCTCGGTCGGGGTCATTATCCAGGGTATCATAGCTCCCGGAGTGGTGACGGGCGGTCTTCTCTTCGAGAGGAATTATGATATCGTCGTCGGCTTCGTGCTTCTGGGTACCGCCCTGTTTATTCATAGGCATCAGTGGATACTGGCAAGCCTGGCACTGGTAGCAATGTTTATGAGCGGGTCACCAGAGGCGGTCTTCGCTCTGGGGTTTCTCGGCATTGCCGTACTGGTGCGACGTGACTGGTCGAAGAAGGTACTCGTTGTCTTGGCACCTGTGGTGTTGGCCACTGTTCTACTATTTAGTCTAGGCCATGGGTATGGACTGATTCGGTATCCGCTATTCATTTTGGGACAGGAGGTAGCCGCAGTATCCGACGAACCGCTCCACGATTCCGAAGGCACAACGCCCATTGGCAGGAAGTTGGCTGTGGCCAGAGAGGCAATAGCCAACATAAAGCTGCTAGGAGATGGGTATTCTGTAACAGTCTTTACTCACGAGACAGTACACAATGTCCCTCTGGTGATTGTCCAGCAGCTTGGATGGCCCGGGATAGCAGCTGCTCTAGCTTGGTTGTGGGTATCGGTCTGGTGTCTAGTGAAGACGAGATGGAAGTACGTCTGGGTGCTGATTCTAGCTCTCTCAGTATTTGATCACTATACCTGGACTCAGCTCGGGCCCTTTTGGTGGGCTATCATCGGAGCAAGTACTGCTGCCAAAACGGGGAGTGACTTAGTGTTCAGGAGAACCATATGACTGAAGAGGTTGAAGACGTAGTCAGGGTAGTTGCTGTGATTCCGTGCCACAACGAGGCGCAGAACGTGGCGGACGTCGTGTTTGTCGCTAACAAACTGATTGGACTGGTCATAGTTGCTGACGACAGCTCCGACGACGCAACCAGAGATGAAGCTGAAGGTGCCGGCGCTGCCTATGTTGTACGACACTTTGGTAAAAGAGGGGCAGGAGCAAATACACAGACGGGAGTCGACGTGGCTCTGGCTCTAGACTGTGACATTATTGTTACCTTAGACGGCGATGGTCAACACGATCCGAAGGAGATACTGGGGGTGGTGGATCCGTTGGTACAGGGTGTTGCCGATGTCGTAGTCGGTTCGCGGTTCCTCAAGGGACACGTCGGTACCATCCCGAGGTACCGTTCTTTTGGGATAAAAGTTATTACCTGGCTGTATAACGTAGGGAGCCAGCAGAAACTGACTGACGCACAGTGCTGCTTCCGGGCATACAGCCGGGAGTCCTTGGAGAAGATTGGCATAACAGAGACCGGGTTCTCTTTTAGCATTGAAACGCTAGTCAAGGCCAGGAGGTTGGGACTCCGGATAGTCGAGGTGCCGGTGAATGTCCTGTATCACAAGCAGTTCTCGCAGAACTCCAGTCTGAACCCGATACGCCATGGTCTGGGTGTTGCTTTGGGTGTAGTGAAGTGGCGTATTTTATCCAGTATTCAGGCTAGGGGTATTGACAGACAGGCATAGTTCGTGTATACTGGATTTATACTAAAGGTGGAGGTTGAGATGAATACTAAGAAGAAGTGTTTTAAGTGTCCCTTAAACCCAGTTTATTGTAAAGGGCATAGAACTTGTCCAGTCTTACCATGAACTAAATGACCGAACTAATGGAAATACCAAATACAGGAGGTAACCCACGATGGTTGAAGACACGATTGGAGGCGATAGTCCACAGACAGAGGCATGGGCATCTGAGTTCGGCGAGGAATACACGGACAGGAACCTGATGGACGTAGCAGGTATGGAGCAGGCGTACAGAGACAGGTATGGTGTTTCCCGTACCGAGATGAACGAACGGTTCATTGGTGACCTTGATAGGGGCATCAGGATACTGGAGGTCGGGTCAAACATTGGACTCCAACTCGCTCTCCTGCAGGAGATGGGCTTTCGGAATTTGTACGGTATAGACCTGTCCGGGTATGCGGTAGGGCTAGCCCACCGTCGAACAGAGGGCATAAGTTTCCTGAGAGGGTCGGCCTTGGACATACCTTTCAAGGACGGCTACTTCGACTTGGTCTTCACCTCTGGTCTGCTGATTCACATAAACCCGGGGGAAATCAAGGCTGTCATGTCCGAGATGTACCGCTGTTCCAGCAAGTACATATGGGGATTCGAGTACTTCAGCACCCGGTACTTGGAAGTCGAATACAGAAAGGCTGAAGAGACCACGAACCTGCTCTGGAAAGGGGACTTTCATACGATGTTTCTTGGCCGATTCGACGACTTGCGGTTAAGCGATCTGAGGATGCTTCCGCATCTGAGAGATACCGACGTGACTGCCATGTACCTGCTACAGAAGGATGCAGAGTAGGTGTGGACAATTTTTGGTCTACCCTTCTGGCAGGTGGTTCACCACGAAATATTGCACTCCTTGTACTCACTGCTGTTCTTATCGGTAACCTACTTCCTGAGCTGGGGAATCTGCTGGCTGGCCGGCTACAACTTACATCACATTTTTTCAACAAATGGTTTCTTGTTGCTGGGATTGCTGGTATCCTTGGTTTTGGTATCGCACTATTTCGCGGATGAAGTCGTGAAGATAATACCACTGTGGACCAAGGAGAGTTAGAGAAGATGGCGAGACCGAAGGTCGTAGCTATTATCCAAGCCAGGGTCGGCTCTGCCAGGTTACCATACAAGGTATTCAGAGCTATAGAGGGGCGAACCATGCTGGAACGTGTTGTCCAGCGGGTCGGATTAGCCGAAACAGTCGACCAAGTCGTTATTACTACGACGACAGAAGCCGGTGATAACGCTATCGCAGACCTTAGTCTTCAGCGCGACTGGTTATGCTACCGGGGAGACGAACAGAATCTGCTCAACTCTTTCTACAAGGCTGCACGGATGTTTGCGGCGGATGCTGTAGTCCGCATCTGCGGGGATTGCCCTCTCATCGACCCGGTAGTGATTGACGAGGCTGTCGAAAAGTTCTTGGAACGCTACCCTGATATCGACTATGTAAGCAATGTCCTTCCTCGTACCTTCCCGAGGGGATTGGACGTGGAAGTGATAAGTATTGATGCGCTACACAAGGAGTGGAACGAACTGACTAAGTGGCTGGACTACGTGACCCTGCGTATCCGCAAGAACCCGGAGAACTATCGGACAGCTAATGTGTCCTGTGACAGGGATTATTCCTATATGCGCTGGACCGTGGATACTGCCAAGGATCTGGAGTTTGTCCGCAAAGTATACCGCTATCTTTTGGGTGATTCCTTTGGGTGGGAAGAGGTAGTTGACCTATTGGATAAGAACCCGGGATGGGTGATACGGGACACTCAAACTGACCCGAACTAAAGACAATGAATAAATTGCAAAGGAGGATGAGATGGCTAAGAGGAAAACGACATTCGCTTTATTAGGCAGAAACAAAGAGCAAGCACGAGTAGAATTGGAACAGGCTGTGCGTGAGTTTGCCGACGATGTAAGAGGCATAAAAAGGAAATATCCCACGGCTGGTATTTATGACACGGCTACAAAGGAAGCCATAAGTAGCGAAGTATACCGTGCAATTCATCGGTGAACCCAAGAAGTAACTTAACAGTCTTTCTAGGGGGTATTGACAGATGGGCATAGTTCGTGTATACTGGAAATATGAGCAAAGTTTTCATAATAGCCGAGATATCGGCGAACCATAACCAGAGCTACGAACGTGCTGCTGAGTTAGTCCGTACTGCCAAAGATGTTGGTGCCGACGCTGTGAAGCTGCAGACGTACACGCCCGACACTATGACTATTCGGAGTGACCGCCCTGAGTTCGTTGTTGGTGGTGGCACACCCTGGGATGGGGAGACCCTGTACGACCTGTACCAGCGGTCTTATATGCCTTGGGAGTGGCAGCCGGAACTGAAGAAGCTGGCTGACGAGATAGGGATTGAGCTGTTCTCCACTCCGTATGACAAGACGGCGGTTGACTTCCTTGAGGAGATGGGGGTAGCCCGGTACAAGATTGCATCCTTCGAGCTAGTGGATTTGTCTCTTATTGAGTACGTTGCCCGCAAGGGGAAGCCAATGATTATGTCTACCGGGATGGCGACCCTAAGAGAAATAAAGAACGCTGTTTTCACCGCACAGGATGCTGGAGTCGACGATATAACATTGCTGAAGTGTACAACTGCCTATCCTGCACCTTTGGGAGACTTGAACCTTTTGGCGATGCCACATATTAGACTGCAATTCGTAGGGCAGCTCAGACTCGTGGCTATTGGACTCTCTGATCACAGCATTGAACCCGGCATACCTGTTGCGGCTGTGGCTCTCGGAGCTACCGTAATCGAGAAACACCTTACATTATCGTATAAAGACGAAACACCTGACAGTAACTTCTCGCTAGAACCCGACGAGTTCAATGATATGGTAGCCAGTATCAGAGTCGTTGAGGAGGCACTAGGTTCAAGACAATTCGGGCCAACAGACCAAGAGACTGCCAGTAATCTGAAGTACCGTCGCTCTCTGTACGTCGTGCTAGACGTAAAGAAAGGGGAGAAGTTCACGGAGCAGAACGTGCGGTCGATCCGTCCTAGCTCGGGGATATCCCCCAAGTATCTACCTGACGTATTCAAGAGAGTAGCGACCCGGGATATCGAGCGAGGGACACCATTAAGTTTTGAAGATTTTGAAGATATGGAGAAGCGCCGTGGTTAAATGGCTAGGTTTACTTGCAGTAGGTGGAGCAGCGCTAGGGCTTCTTTTTGTAGCCTGTGTGCCTGAGCTGGTGTCTAAACAGGCAGCTACAATCGAGTATGTAGAGGTAGTGCGCTTGGTAGATAACCCCATTGTGGAGATACGCGAGGTAATTGTTGAACGTGAAGTGGTACGCGAGGTGATAGTAGAGCAAGAGGTAATAGTAGAGCGCTTTGTCAGCCTTCGGGAATTTGCCACATTGGTTGAGTTAGAAGAGTGGTTGGAGGTGGATACCACCAACGCTCTACACTTTGTGATTAGCAGCACCTTGGGTCTCATTGCGGATACCGATTATGATGACTGCGATGACTATGCCCTGGCACTGCAATTGGCCGCGGAGCACGACGGTTATCGGTTATCGGTGCAAATAGACGTTGTCAAGCAGCACGCCCTTAACTCAGCATTTATAGGAAACAGCGTCTACTTTATTGAGCCTCAGACAGACGAAATATGGCTTGAAGCATACCGGGACCCTCAATAGGTTAAGGGAGGCAGGGTTTAACAAATGGGTATCTGGTTAATCATTGCTGGGAGTCTCCTGATTCTCGAAGCCGCGATATCACTGTGCTGGCTACACAACGACAAGTGGGTAGTGTCCCAAGCAGCCAGGTTCAGTAGAATATTTATAGGGATATCAATAGTCATTAGCGGAGTCCTGTGGCAGGTCCACCTGTGACTCCGAGGAGGTAGAAATGAAACGAGTGTGTTCTTGGTGTGGTAAGTCTATGGGAGAGATAAAACCTCTGAAAGACAAGGGGGTCAGCCACGGTATCTGCGAAAAGTGCTTGAAAAGAGTCCAAAAGGAAGAGGCACTCATACGAGAGGGGCGAACCTAAAATGCCTAGGCGGGAGGATGAATACTGGGCAGGGAGGAAGGAGCCACAAGGAATAGGGTTATGCCCGTTCTGTGGTAGCTCCAACGTCTATTACAATAATAATTATGAATCGTGGAGATGTGCGAAATGTGAAAAAAGTTTCCCATCGCCAAGCTACGGCCCGGGAGAGGGCTTTGGGAAAGAAGCTAGGTGGTTTGGGAAGACCACCGAAGAGGAGAGGCGAAGAGAATCTGCTGAAATGGCAGAGGTAGTAAAAGCAAGAGTAAAAGAGAGAAAGACGCACGGTGCTGCTGGTAGCGAGTCTATGACTAGGCGAACGCATAATATTGATCAGAGTTTTCGCACCAACAGGTGGAGAAGTAATACAGTGGTAACGACTTTCGCAATTATTGCAGTTTTGCTGATTCTTCCTTTTGCTGGTGTTCAACCATTAGCTGATTATAAGGACAGTACCATAAGTAAAGTTACTGAATATCTTAGTAAGGCAAAAAATGAAGTTGGTGAAATAGTAGCAGAAGTTGAAGAGATAATGGTAACTGAGGTAATTCCCTTTGTAGAGGATTTACGGGATGAGGTAGTTCCCTTCGTAGAGAATTTACGGGATACAGATATAGATAGTTATGCTATCAGGTTTAACCAGTACAGGCAGTCAAATGGTTTTCAACCGCTAATATTTGTTGATGATCTAAATCAAAGAGCATCTCTTAGGCTAGCAGAGTTAGAATTAGATTATAGTCACAATAGTCAAGGAAAGTATAATTTACATCTAGCGGAAAACATAATGTGGATTTCATTTGGGGGCCTAAGCAATGGTGTTGCTTTTAATTCTTGGAAAGATTCTCCTGGACACAATGCAAATATGTTAGACGCAAGTTACAAGTATACGGGTTATGCTATTGGAGGAAACTATGCTGTGCAGCTATTTACTGACCTAGCAACCATCAATGGCGTTCCTCAGTTACCTCTAGGATGGTATTGGGATGACTAAACAAGCAGTAACAATAACAACGGAAAGGCGAATAGCACTAGCACGGGGAGGCAAAACCACGGTATGAGAGATACATTCCTGCCTTACGGACACCAGTGGATAGACGAGGCCGACGAGCGAGCTGTACTGGAAGCCCTGCGAGCCGACAGGATCACGACGGGTGAGAAGGTGCTTGAGTTCGAGCAAGCCGTAGCGTCCTACTGTGGTGCCTCGTATGGAGTAGCTGTATCGAGTGGCACTGCTGCCTTACACGCTGCCTGTACCGTAGCTGGTATCTCGGAGGGTGATGAGGTCATAACTACGCCCATCACTTTCTTCGCTACCGTTGCGGCTATAATGCACTGTGGTGGGACACCAGTGCTGGCCGACGTGCGACCGGATACAGTGAATATAGACCCTATTGAAATCAGACGCAAGGTTACCAACAAGACGAAAGCGATTATTCCCGTGGATTTCGCTGGACACCCCGTCGACTTTGATGAGGTAAACCACATTGCTGAAGAGAATAACTTGGTGGTGATTGAGGACGCTTGTCACGCATTGGGGGCTAGCTACCAAGGAAAGAAAGTCGGTAGTTGGAGCGATATGACTATCTTCAGCTTTCACCCTGTGAAGTCTATCACTACGGGCGAAGGTGGTATGGTTCTGACGGACGATAGAGAGTACTATAGTAGGCTCCTTCGATTCCGGAACCACAATATTGAGCGAGGGTCGGACCCTTGGTTGTACAACGTAGATAGTGCTGGTTACAATTACCGACTCTCGGATGTCCAGTGCGCCTTGGGGTTGAGCCAGCTCCGGAAGCTGGACACGTTTATCGCTCGCCGGAGAGAGATTACTGGATTGTATGATGTAGCCTTCGCCGAGATAGAGAGTATAGGTACTCCAACAGAGATGCCATACGTCCTGTCAGCCTACCACCTGTACGTGATTCGCCTTGCCGGAGTTGACCGGGACAAGTTCATCAGAGAGATGCTGGAGAACAACATAGGTGTCCAAGTTCACTACGCCCCTGTGCATTACCACTCTGCTTTATCAGGGAGAGGGTACCAGAGAGGAGACTTTCCAGCTGCCGAAGCATACTACAGTCAGGCGGTCAGCCTCCCGATATTCCCCAGAATGACGGACGATGATGTCGGGGACGTGATCTACGAAGTAGAAAGAGTAGCAAGGAAGTGGAGACTGTGATTCAGCGGCTATCGGCATACACGGGCTTCGGCGCTGCTTGTACCTTCAGTACTGCTGCAACATCCGCAGCTTTGGTAGTGGCAATTCAGAATCCCACGACAGGATATGAACTCTCGATATACGCTTCCACATCTTGGCCAGTCTGGGTCCTAATCGTAATCAATACTGTTGTCTGTGTCGTGCTGCTCCTGCGGGAAGCCGTAGCCGGTAACCAGAGCAGACGTTGGCTAATCCCGCTAGGTATCCTGATGGCTAACGGCCTCTTGGTAATCCTGATGTCGGTTGTCCGGGGCTACTACGCCATGGGTGGTGACACACTAATTCACATTGGCTACACGATGGACTTGACTAACGGACTCGTCAGCAGCCTGAACTTCTACCCAGCAGCCCACGTAATACCAGCTGGCTTGAACCTCCTCGGAGTACCCCTGAATGTGGCTACTGGATTGTCACCCGCTATCTGGTATGTGGTATACGTGGCGTCATTCTACTGGTTGGCTAAACTCCTGTTTAAGGATAAACGCTTGGTCATTCTAGTCAGCACTCTGGCTGCTGTGCTACTGCTCCCACACGGGCCCGCGCTTGTCGCTACTCCCTTGGCGGCTTCGATGTTCCCCTTGACGCTACTGGTGGTACTAAAACTGAGACAGGACTTCCGAGTCAGGTACCTTGTCTGTTATCTGGCTCTTCTAGCTGTGCTACTGTTTACGCACCCATTGGCCTTGGAAGCTCTTGTTATCGCCCTCGGTGTCGCCTGCGTCGTACTGGTGAAGAATCGGTGGAAGCTGGCAGGCTTGACGGCTGTTACGCTAGTTCTGCTAGTCTGGTGGGCCGGATACTGGTATCACTTGGATACGGCGAGAATACTCCCTTGGAACGACACCGAAGCAACCACAGCACTCGTAGACCCCACGGAGCTAGACTCGACAGAACCAAGCTCGATACTCTCTGTCGAGAACACAACGTCGATACTGCCCTCCTTGACTGGAGTAGAGGCAACACAGACAATAGGGACATCCAGCGGAGTATCTCTGATCCTGCGGAGGTACGGTGGTGAGATTCTACTTGGTGGCTTGGCAGCTGTATCCTTGGTGCTATTGCTACTGAGAAAGGGATACCGCAACAAGTATGTCTTTCTCAGCGGACTCTTCGTAGCATTCAACGTCGTCTGGTTCGCCGGCTGGTACCTGAGCTTGGGTGTCTATGAGTCGTTCCTGATTCGACTGATGTACTGGGTGCCTGTTGTGTCAATCCTTCTGGCAGCGCCATTATTCTTGAGAATGCTCGACTCGCAGAGACTAAGGAGACTGTCGATAGCCGGGACATTCGCTATCCTGATTGCAATATCGGGTTATGCTGTATTCAACCTTTATGCCTCCCCCATTACTGGCACACAGAATTTGCAGACTACGCACCAAGAAATCAAGGGAATGACGTGGCTGATCGAGAACGGGGATCCGGATACCTACATTGTCCATCTCAACTCCCAGAGGGTGAGTCGGTACGTAGCCGTGCTACACGGATACGAATGGGTTCACCAACACAGGAGCACTTACTGGTTGGTTCAGTATGAACCGAAGCTAATGGGGCTATTCAATTACAATGACCACTCCTCGGTTGGAGATAAGTATGCAGACGATATCTACTTAGTGGTGACCAAGCTCGACAGGTTACTGCCTCGATGGGAAGAGGATAAGCTGTACCTGTTGGAGACCGACGAAGCAGCAACCCTGATCTACAAGGACAGCGACGAGTTCGAGGTCTGGTATGTGGAGGGGCACAAGCAATGATCGAGTTCAAGAGCACCTACTTACTAGGCAACAAGGCCAGACAGGTCGTCCTTGAACTGCTGCAGTATGCCGCTATCAAGACACCCGACTTCTTGAGACCCATTATACAGCCCATATACTGGCAGGTTACGAAGATACCTTTGTTCCGTCGCATCGTCTGGGGCTCGACCAGCCGGGACAGGTGTCTCACTTACTGGACAGACCCGATAGACGGAGGGAATAAGCCGATAACGTACCTTAATGGTGGAATGATAAACAGCATCTTTATGCTGGACTACATCAAACAGTACGCCGACAAGGACGCCGAGATACTCGAAATAGGTTGTAACGCTGGACGCAATCTCTGGGTGCTGTACTCCACGGGCTATAAGAACCTGACCGGGATAGAAATAAACCCGGAGGCTGTTAAGTTGATGGAGGCTGCATTCCCCGACATGGTACGCAATATAGACATTTACAATAACGCAGTCGAGGACGAGATTCTGGGAATACCAGACGGGGCGTTTGATGTCGTTTTCACTATGGCCGTCCTAGAGCATATACACGAGGATAGCAACTGGATATTCCGTGAGATGGCTAGGATAACCCGGGGTGTACTAATCACCCTTGAGGATGAGCTGGCTGTGTCTTGGAGAACATTTGCCCGCGACTATCAGAAGGTATTCGAGGGTGTAGGTATGCGGCAGATTGATTTCGACGACTGCTTCCGCTTACCTGAGTGGCATGGTAGTCTTAAACTGAGGGTGTTTGTGAAATGAGCGAGCAAAGGACATACAGAGTGGTGTTTGTGGCTACCACTGGAACCGAAGTACGGCTCTTTGCGTTGATTATTCGCAAGGGAACAGTCGAGGCACTCATTATCTCCACAGGCTCTCTGTGCTGCGACGAGAGCGCCGAGCAGCCAGAAGAGGCACTAAAGGAACTAGGGATACCTTATATCTCCCTGACAGCCGTTCGAGGAAGTATAGTATCTCTGCTGAAAGATTTGGAACCGGATGTTGTTGTGGTGGGAAGTGACCAAGAGTATGTCCGTCGAGCGTTCCTTTACGCCGCCGATGGTTTAGGTATCCCGACACTGCTGTTGCAAACTGGCATTAGCAGCGATGCCTTGAACACTCCCGATCTTGCAACCAGAAGAACTATCTATCGACTCCAGCACCATGGCTGGAATATTCTCCGCAAGTACGCTATTCTGCTACGAACGGTTATTGCTGTGCGATGGCGGCCACTCCGGATCGCAAAGGAGATAGTCCGGGATATCAGGATTGCGTTCACTGTCGAGGATGCCATTGGTAGATTCGGTTCCCGCACAGTAGCTGTGTCCTTCCGATGGCAGAAACAAGCTATGGTTTCCCGGGGGGTTGACCCGGACAATATTGTCATCGTTGGCAATCCGCTGATAGAGCCGATGGACGGAGCCGCCGAGAAGAACCACACGTTTAGTAATGGAACGGACAAGCGCATATTGTTTCTGACTACTGCCCAAGTAGAACATGGGAAGTGGACCACCGAAAGGCGAAGTTGGTTTGTTAGCGGGGTCATCGACAGACTTGCGCCCCTGTTGAGTGAGTCAGTTCACTTGGTAGTCAACATACACCCCGTCGAGAGCCTTGCAGAGTACGAGCAGATTGTAGATATGTGTTCCGAGAGGCCACCGATTACTCTCACCAAAGACCCGCTATCCGCAACCCTTGTTGCAGGGAGCGACATCATCCTGGTAGGCGGCTACTCGACTTCAATACTGGAGATGAGTACTCTCTGTAAGCCTGTGCTGCTATTGAACCTGTTTAATGAGGTCGAGGGGATTCCCTACTCGGATATGGGGCTCGCCATCTACATCCAGAGCTTGGATAAGCTGGAGGTGTTTGTTGCCGAACTGCTCCGGAACCCGTCGGCCCGAAAGAGGCTATCAGACAGTACGAGAGAGTTCTGCGAAAAGAACCCGGAGCTTGTCGACGGGAAGGCGGCTGAGAGGCTTAGTAACCTGATTCTGGAGTTGGCGGAGACGCACAGGAGGTAGAAATAGAAATGGAGAATGTGGTTTACAATCTGATAATCACTCGCCGTCACTTGGAGATCAAGAAGGTAGGCACTACGAGAGCTACCCGAGTCTTTACTGACGTCGATATCGCGCAGCGGTACATCGGGTGGCTGATCCTGAATAAGGACTGTAAGATATTTATACACAACTCGGATGGGGCAGTTACGAGAACCTTGGAGTCCCAGCGTGTGCCTCTGGGGAGTATGAAATGGTAATGAGACAGATAGTGACCCTGCGGGAGGCAACTCAAGAGGACTGGGAGCTGATAATGGCTTGGCGGTCGAGTCCCTCGATACTCGAAGGAAAGTATACTGCGAAGAAGCCACTGACCTGGAGTGAACACTACACCTTTATGACGACCCGAGGGAGATGGTGGAAATTCTTCATCATCCTCCTGAATGATTTCGTAACCACTCGCAAAGTGGGGGTGGTCAACCTCGGGCAGTTAGAGAACTGGAACCCGGAGATCAACTCGTATATCGGGGAAGCGTCTCTGGATGACCCCTATATTGAGCGGGAGGCTTTGCTGCTGGCTATCGAGTGGTTGAAGGCTAGAGGATACCAGAAGCTGCATACCACTGTCCCTGACACGAATGAGAGGTGGATAAACCTTCTCGGGAGCCTCGGATTTAAGCGGGTCGGTGACGCCCGTAAGGGGGAGTCTACGTGGGAGAAGTATATTGCGGATACTGATGGTACTGTTGAATATGTGACTGGAAGACGGAGTCTGTCGTAACAATCACTATACGAACTAAAAGGAGGCGTATTGTGCATAGTAGGGAGTTTACTGATACAGTTTTGTTAGAATTCGTTATTCAAGATATTCGGCGCTACCAGAACGCCTACATGAAGGTGAATAGCGTCAATGGCATTATGGTTAAGTGGAAGAAGGGATGGTTCGCAATATATAGTCGTTGGGGGATTTCCTTTCACCGCTCTACAGCATTCCGCAATATGATAACTGCGCTGGAGCAACGAGTAAAAGAAAAGGCTGCCTAGCCACTGTGCTTTAGAAGAGAGGAACTGAGAATGGATTACATAGTAGCGACAACAAAGAGGTGGAATCTCATAAAGTTCGGCAATCTGATATTGGACGGACGCTGGCATCTGATATCATCTCCTAGCGAATACGACCAGATTGCCGAACTCAATCCTCGGTACGTATTCTTTGTTCACTGGTCTTGGCGTATCCCGGAGGAGATATACAGTCGGTACGAGTGCGTGGGCTTCCACGTCGGAGACCTACCGAACGAGAGAGGGGGGAGTCCGATACAGAACAGGATAGTGGAAGGGATTCAACACGCTACCCTTTCGGCCTTTCGGATCGACGGCGGGATAGACACGGGCGATGTCTACCTGAAGAAGGCAATATGCCTGAATGGCGGCGGTGAAGAAATCTATATGCGGGTAGCAGACCTCATATTCGACGATATGATACCTGCCATCGTGAGAGACAACCCTACGCCGACTCCTCAGATGGGAACAGGAACTTGGTATCAGAGACGCAAGCCATTCGAGAGCGAGATAATTACCCCGACCACACTCCCCGAACTAGCTGACTTTATCCGGATGTTGGATGCCGATACCTATCCACCAGCACTTATTGAGTACGGGAATCTGAGAATTGAGTTCACCAGGCCATCCCTGAAGACTGGCTATATCCTGGCCGATGTCAAGATAACGGAGAAGGAGTAGAGAGTGGTATTCCGATTAGACCCAATGCGGAAAGTTCTTGTTATCTGTGCCCACCCAGATGATGAATCGCTCGGTTGCGGCAGTACAATGCTAAAACACATCAGCCAAGGCGATGAGGTCTACTGTCTGGTACTGACGGACAACTTCCGTTCTCCGCGTATATTCGAGTACTTCGCTAAGGCAGCAGCCATACTCGGAATCACCGACTACAAGCTGCTGAAGTTGCCCGATAGCCAGTTGGAGAAGTACACCAGGATGGAGTTGGCGCAGGAGATTGAGAAATATACACAGGAAATCGGCACTCCAGACATAATCTACACGCATCATCCCGACGAGTTAAGCCAAGATCACCGGATAATATTCTGGGCTGCTTTGACTGCTTTTCGGCCTGTATGGGATAAGGTGTTCTCTATTTACTCGTTCGACTCGCCTTCCAGTACTGAGTGGTCCACACGACCTTTCGTCCCTAATATGTTTGTCGATATCGGTGGGTTTCTGGAGAAGAAGATTGAAGCTATCAAATGCTACGAAACGGAGCTTAGAGACGCTCCACACCCTCGCTCTATTGAGGCATTGGAGAGCAGAGCCCGCTACTGGGGATCACACTGTGGCGTACTGTTTGCTGAAGCATTCGAGGTGATAAGGGAGATACGATGAGAAGATCAGTACTATTTCTAGTAGACAATGTTCCTGCTATAGAGATGCTGACTCCTGTTGCAGCTAAACTAGCAGACAGCTGGGATGTCTTCTTTGTGGGCTATGGTCTCCGGACAAAACAAGACAGAATGACGATCCAAGACTGTGTTCAGAAGACGGCAATGCGATACCTGTTGCTGCGAAAGCAGAGCCGGAAAGGGGCAGCCGAGCTACTTGGCTTGGTGGAGCCGAGCATCCTGGTCCTGACCCGTGAGGAAACAACTCCAGTAGAACCTTGGTTCTTGGAGGAGGGAAAGGCGAGAGGAATACCATCTCTGCTCGTGCCGCATGGGATAATGATTCAAAGCAGCAGGCAAGTATGGGGGGACAACAAGGGAGGACTCTACCGACTGAGGCACCTGCGCCGACTCTCCGGGCAGGGGTATCGGAAACTGAGGTCGGGTCGCATCTCCCCTAAGCAGCTAGTACAGATAGGTATCTTCAGGGTTATGAGCGACCTCAAGAAGAAAGAGTCATTATCGCGGTTCGACAGGTATTCGATGGTTGCTGCCTACGGCGATATGATGCGAGAAGTACTTATCAACAGAGGTGTAAGCCCCAAGAGTATTACGGTGACCGGCAACCCCAAGTTCGACAGCTACTACGCACGACCCGAACACGGCCTAACACGTGCGGGTAGCAGGATACTGCTGCTTACCAACTACTTCGTCGAGTTCGGTCTATGGACGACCAAACAGCGGGAAGCCTTCATCCTGAACATCTGCTCTGTAGTCAGTGCGCTGTCTCAATATCCGTTACAGGTTAGCATACACCCCGTCCTTGAGGACATACGCGACTACGAGCACATTATACGGAAGTACGGGCTACCTGTTGAGGTGTTCCAGCACAAGCCTCTACCCGAGCTGATTGACGACTGCGACATCGCAATCACGATATCGTCGAGTTCAGGACTGGAAGTAATGGCGGCGGAGAAACCGCTGATAATCTATAACCCGTATGGCGACTTGACTGTCTACACCGAAGGGAGTGGGGTTCTCAGTGCCCGTAATGGTACTGAGCTCTTTATGCGCCTCCTCGACCTGACCAAGGACGATGCGGATATGGGACGGCGTGTTGCGGCTAAGGCGTTTGTTTATGAGCAAGCCTATCTCCAGGATGGGAGAGCAGCAGAGAGAATCGTGGCTCTGATAGAGGAAATGACAGGAGGGAACCAGAAATGTTGAATCATTGCGTAAAATGTTGGATGCCGGACACTCGACCCGGGTCGAAGTTCGACGAATCGGGGGTGTGCGGGGCATGCCGGAATTACGAGAAGCGGAAGGACATCGACTGGTCGGAGAGAATGCAGAAGCTACGTGACCTTTGCGACCGCTACCGGAAGTCTAACGGCGATTATGACTGTCTTATTCCGGTGAGTGGAGGCAAGGACAGCCACTTCCAAGCACATATAATGAAAAACCAGATGGGTATGAACCCGCTCTTAGTCACGGTCGGTAATCCGTTTACCTGGACCAAGGCTGGATGGCACAACTTTACCAATATCGGTGATGCCTTCAACTGCGACCACTTCCTGTTCAATATGAGTGCCGATATGCTCCGGCGGGCGATGGTCATCGGGTTTGAGGAGTTCGGGTTCCCTCTGCAGTTTGTGGAAACGGCTGCCTATACTGTCTCACTGAAGATGGCCGTGAAGTACGATATACCGCTTATCATATTCGGTGAGAACCCTGAGTATGAGTATGGTACTACGGACAGGGATGATGACTCAGGGACCGATTACATTGTGCAGGGACTACCCTATGGTATATTCCAGACGGTTGACTTGGACTTCTGGAAGCAGAGGGGGATACCCCGGAGGGAACTCAATGCGTTTGTCCAGCCAACGCAAGATGAGCTAAACCAAGTGAAGCCCAATATGGTGTTCCTGAGCTACTTTATTCCGTGGAGTAGCACTCAGCACCTTGAGGTAGCCAGACAGTACGGGTTTACAGATCTGACTCACGAGTGGATACGTGAGGGGCATATTGAGAATTTCGAGCAGATAGACTGCGTGGCTTACTCGGTACACTTCTGGCTCAAGTATCCCAAGTTCGGGTTCCAGAGACCGTCTGATGTGGCCAGTCGGTATGTCCGGGAGGGGTTGATCAGTCTGCCGGAAGCCAAGAGGTTGATTACCGAGAATGACCACAAGCTGGACCGGAAAGCCTTGGATGATTTCCTTGCCTTTATCCGGTATACCCCGAGACAGTTCTGGGATGTGGTCGAACGGTTCTGGAACCGGGACATCTTTGAGAAGGTCGGTGATATATGGAAACTGAAGTAGAGAAATATCAGATAATCTATGCTGACCCACCATGGTTATTTGAAAAAGGTTACTGGGATAGGTCTCAAAGTAAGCCTGATAGCCATTATCCTTGTATGAGAACCACCGAGATTTGCGATTTGGGGATTGCTTTAAGGTCGTGTATCGCAGAGCCATCACACTTATACCTATGGACAACATCAAGACATCTAATGGATGGCGATGCTGTTAAAGTTTGTAAGGCGTGGGGCTACGAACCAATGAACATTATAACTTGGTGTAAACCACAAATATCATTAGGCTACTATTTCCGCAATAACTCCGAGCATCTAATCTTTGCCATTAGGGGCAAGGGATTACAGACAAAAAATAGAACGCAGGGAACTTGGGTAATAGCTGATAGATTAAAGCACTCGCAAAAACCCGATGAGTTCTATGAGTTAATAGAGAAAATGTCCTACAAACCACGCCTTGAATTATTTGCTAGACAAAAGCGAGAGGGCTGGGATGCTGTAGGTCACGGCATAGACGGTCGGGATATCCGTGTAGCTCTTGCCGAAAAGACAGCTCTGTTGGAGGAGGTATATGGAAGCTAAAGTAGTTCGAGACCCCGTATACGGGTACATGAGATTGGATCCCGTCCCTAGTCAAGCCGAACTGGATCAGTATTATAGGGATGAGTACTTCGAGCAAGTGAAGAAAGGGGATAGAGCACCAACGATGCGTCAGCAGTTAGTCGGGGGAAGCGAAGCAGCCCTTGATCTGGACTGGCTGAACAAGACGCTCTACGCTGATATAGCTGACGTTCTGAGCAAACACACCTGGAGAGGAAATAGGCTTCTCGATATCGGGAGTGGTACTGGGGCGTTTCTACTGTATGCTGCCGGTCAGGGCTGGAATGCAGTTAGTGTGGAGCCGTCGACCGATGGTGTTCCAATGTCGGCGGGATCCGAGAAGGTTCCTGTCCACCATATGACCCTAGCAGAGTTTGCGAGATTCCAACCTAGTCCATTTGATGTGATTACCCTACTCAATGTCTTGGAACACGTTCCAGACCCGTTTGCGACATTGATGACTGTCAAGAAGCTACTGAGACTCCAGGGCGGAGTACTCTGTATCCGGGTGCCGAACGACTTCTCCTCACTACAGGGGCGGGCTGTTGCAGCACTGGGTGTAAGGCGTTGGTGGATAACCTCGCCGGATCACGTTAACTACTTTAGCTTTACGTCGCTGCGCAGTCTGCTAGAAGTAGTTGGCTTGGAAATCGTGCATGAGACGACCGACTTCCCTATGGAGCTTTTCCTGCTGGCGGGAGACAACAACTACATCGACGACCCGGAAGTCGGTGCCGAGTGCCACAAGATGCGGAGGAGCCTTGAATTGGCGATTCCCGCAGAGATGCGGAGGAGGATATATTGTAAGCTGGCTGAGAACGGGGTCGGCAGGAGCTGTATTGTGTTTGCTAGAGTGAAGACGGGAGTGAGCGAATGAGCCAGACAGTACTGGTTACTGGGGCGTCAGGATTCATCGGAGGGGCACTGGTGAGGATACTCAGCCGTGTCGGTTCCCAGATTGACTATAAAGTTATTCCGATGGTACGGAAGCCTTCGGGATTGCCCAACGAGGTCGTTCTGGATTTTGAGGACAGCGACTTCGGACGTGAGATAAGAAAGATGCAACCTGTGGACGCTATTGTGCATCTGGGTGCTAAAGTAGACATCGGAGCAGAGTTCACTTGGTCGAACAGCCTACATAGCTCCAATGTTCTGGCCACGTCTATCCTTGCGAGATGGGCTGGAGACATCGGAGCCTATTTCATATTTACGTCCACAGTGATGGTACACGGTACACAGACCTCTGAGATTACAGCAAGCACTGGCATCAACCTTGACACAGGTTATGCAGATAGCAAGTGGTTGGCCGAGAAATCAATTGAGCTACTAGAGCCTGAACACTTGATACTACGACTTGCGGGAGTCTATGGCAACAACGGACCCGAACACTTGGGCATAAACAAGGCTATTACTCGAGCACAGAATGGAGAGATTCCGACACTGACGGGTGACGGCGCAGGCAAACGGAACTACATCTACGTTGCCGACTTGGCCAAGCTGCTGCTCTTCTGCCTGAAGTCCCGGATAACAGGGACACACCTAGTCGCCGGTACCGAAGTGATAAGTATCGCCGAGATGCTCCAGATGATCTGTGACACATTCTTACCCGGAACACAACCGATACGTAATGCGGGTCCCCGAGGGCGTGACCAGATTGTCGAACACTCCAAGGAGCTTCACTGGCGTATGAAGGGATTTGAGGAGGCTCTACGGAATATGAAGAAATGGCACGAAGCGGAGAAGACTGAATGAACATCCTGGTGACCGGAGTTGGTGGAGATATTGGTCAGAGTGTTGTGAGATGCTTGAGAGAGGCAGTACCGTCTGCTCGCCTGATAGGCTGTGATATTGATCCGTATGCGCCAGGTAGCGTCTTGGTAGATCGGTTCGAGCTGGTACCCAGAGCCGTAGACGCCAATCGCTACCTCCAGCGTATAGCCGAGATAGTTAAGATGCACAAAGTAAGCTACGTGTTCCCTATTACAGACGGTGAAATAGACGTGTTTGACCAGCATAGGAAGCGTCTACAGAACACAATAGTACTGATTATCAACCCCTTTGCCTTGAGTGTCTTCTCGGACAAGTACAAGACTGTCCTCCACTTGGAACGGCACGGGTTACACTGCCCACGCTCCTTCCGAATCGAGGACTTCACTAACCAGCTGGATTACCCGTTCCTGATAAAGGCGAGACGTGGCTGGGGTGGTAGAGGGTTGATCAAGATACAGACCGCCGAGGAGTTTGCGTTTCACAGGGACAGGGTATCGAATGCCATCGTACAGGAGATCGTTGGGACGACCGATGAGGAGTATACTGTCGGTGTCTTCTCTGACGGGGTGAACACGCACTCTATCAACTTCCGCAGGTACCTCGGCTACGGGAACCTGTCCAAGTTCGTAGAGCTGGTTCACGACGAGGAACTGGACAGGATAGCCCGGGTGGCAGCCGACTCCTGTGACCTCCGGGGGCCACTGAACGTGCAGTTGCGGAAGACCGGTGAGGGGTATATGCCATTCGAGGTCAATGCCCGGATATCGAGTACTGTCTACTTCCGGCACTGTTTTGGGTTCCAGGATGTTAAGTGGTGGCTGAACTTGCTGGAGGGTGAGCCGATCGAATATAAGCCACGGTATCAGAAGGGTATCGGCGTCCGGGTGATTAGTGAAGCGTTCTTTGACTTGGAGGAAGTAGTATGAAGTCGGTACTCAAAATCATCAAAGCAAAATTAGCGCACCAGATGAACACAAGTCCGTTCATCGGCTCATTGATAAACGTGTACTCCTCTACTGCTATTGTGTTCACCCCCCTGACTTTTCTCGGAGTAGCTACTACTCTTTATGGTTTATGGGGAGCAGACGCAATTCAGGCTTGGCTACCCTGGTTCACCTTTGGACACCTGATAGGTGTTCTGGTGATCTTCGTCCTTGTACTGATGGTGTTCTTCTACAAGGTGATTATCCCGTCGATGTACGCCTTCCAGATGCAGCAGCAGTACAAGCACCGGAACCCACTGGTTACTGATATGCAGGCAGTTTTAGAGGGACAGGAGAAGTTGAGTAGGCGATTGGGGAAAATAGAGACCACTATGGGTATACCCGTAGAGGAGCCGGAAGTGGAGAACAAAGGATGAAAGTAGCCATCGTCATTGGAACCAGACCAGAAATCATCAAGCTGTCTCCAGTCATCAGGGTACTGGAGAAGCGTGAGATTGACTTCTTTATCCTGCATACAGGGCAGCACTACTCGTATGACCTGAACTGGATTTTCTTCCAGCAACTAGGGCTGCCGGATCCGAAGTACAATCTGAACATAGGGTCGCACTCCCCCGGACGTCAGGTAGCCAAGATAATTGCGGGGGTAGAAACCGTTCTTGTGAGTGAGCAACCGGACGTAGTTCTGGTTCTAGGTGATACAAACAGTGTATTTGCGGGTGCGTTCGTCGCTAGCAAGTTAGGTCTGACCGTAGGGCATATAGAGGCTGGACTGCGGAGCTACGACAGGAATATGCCCGAGGAGATAAACCGTATCCTGACCGACCACTGCTCCGACCTGCTGTTCGCCCCTACAGAGGAAGCAGTGACGATTCTGAAAGGGGAGGGTATTTCGGAGAACGTATTTATGACCGGGAATACTATCGTGGATGCTGTCTACCAGAACCTGCCACGGGCGAAAGGGTTAGCCCGAGAGGCATTCGTCTTACCAGAGCAGTACTTCCTGGCAACGGTTCATCGCGCGGAGAACGTAGATAACAGGTCACGGTTTTTGGCGGTTATCCAGAGCCTCCAAGCTGTTGCTGAGACTTGGAAAGTGAAGGTGTTCTACCCTATTCACCCCCACGCAATAAGTAAGATTAAGGAGTTCGGGATTAGCCTGCAGGGTCTCGATATCCTGCCTCCGGTTGACTACCTGCACTTTCTGGACTTGGAGAAGAGTGCCTTAGCGGTGTTGACCGACTCGGGAGGTGTCCAAGAGGAAGCCTGTATACTGGGGACTCCGTGTGTCGCCTTGAGAGACAATACTGAGAGGCCGGAAACGATAACGGTTGGCTCCAATGTGCTAGTTGGAGTAGAGCCAAGGCGAATTCTGGAGGGTTTGGATTATATGCTTAACAAGAACAACCACTGGAGGAACCCGTTTGGCGACGGGAAGGCGGCTGAGAGGATTGTGGATGTACTGGAGAAGTTAGATGGTAGAGACTGAACAGAGAGGAAAGCCTATGGATTTCAGTATTATGCCGTCTTATCACTGCAATTTGCGGTGCTGGTTTTGTATGTACAATGGTGGCCCCGATGCCAAGGCAGAACTGGATTACGAAAAGACGAAACTGTTTCTTCTACAGTTTGATTGGTCATTAGTAAATAGTTTCGGTTTCTACGGAGGGGAGCCGTCAATAGACACGCCTTTATACGACAAGTTCATCGAATTAGTGCCACATAGTATCCCAAAATTTGTAATAACAAATGGTACATGGTCCGTGGATACCGATAGAGCGTCTCGGTTTCTCAAATGGTGTATCCACCACAGCTTTCGTGTTGTTGTATCGTCAACCCCTGAACATATAAAGCATCAATGGCGTTCCTTTCTAGAAAACTTGACTAGAGAGTTTGATGGAGTACTGCTTCTGAAAACACCCGATAGGATACACGCCCAAGGAAGAGCAAGAGGTGAATCAGGGGTACCATCTGATTGTGAGCTAGCCTGTCTGCGCAAAGATAGAAACACCAGATTAGGTCTGAAACCCGACGGCAACATAGTATTTCAGAATTGCCATGGGGAGTACCATACTGTTCAGACTTACGAAGAGCCTTTCGATGGTATGCTAGGTAGAACAAAGAGGCTTGTAGAGCACTGCGTAGCTGGAAAGGTAGCAGAATGAAATACCACTTCATTTACCCTGACATCGGAACAGGCTTCTACCCAGGGGTACACCATGGGTTAGCCCAGCTATTCAGTGTCTTGGAGGCCAACGGGGATGAGGTCTCACTGCACCATGTCACTAAGACCCCGAAGCCAAGCGATATCCAAGACGCAGTCCAGAGGGAGATGCCTGATATTGTAGGCTTTACGGCGATGTCGAACCAGATTGGGTATGTCAAGCTCTGGAGTCGGTGGATTAAGGAGAAGTACGATATCCCTATCGTCTGCGGGGGGGTTCACGCTACCTTGAATCCGGGGGAACTTCTTGCGGTAGACAGCATCGATATGGTCTGTGTCGGGGAAGGGGAGAGAGCAGTAGTTGACCGCCGTTTTCTGACAAAACATCTCAAGACTATCGCCGCCCTGATGGACAACCCGTATCCCTTGATTGAAGACCTCGACGGGTTGCCGTATCCAGACTACAGTCTGTTTGACCCCAAAGTGATTTCGGGCGCAAGAGGTGGGACTCTCGCAGTTATGTGCAGCCGCGGTTGCCTGTATAATTGCTCTTACTGCTGTAATCACGCCCTCCGGGAAGCACAGAAGGGACTAGGGAAGTACTTCCGGTACAGGAGTGTGGATAACACGATAGGTCTCCTGGAGGAGCTGGTTGGGAGGCACCAAGTACGCAGATTCAGCTTTGCCGACGATATATTCGGAGCAAACCGGGAGTGGATCCTGGAGTTCTGTGAAAAGTACACGAAGAAGGTAGGTCTGCCTTTCGACTGCAACCTCCGGGTGGAGATGGTGACTTCGGGATTACTGGCGGCTCTGAGTGGTGCAGGCTGCTCTATGGTTGAATTAGGAATCGAGTCGGGTAGCGAATGGATGCGGGAAGAGGTACTCAACCGGGGGATGTCGAACCAGCAGATTGTTGACGCCTTTAAGCACGCCCGCAGGGTGGGACTGAGGACGCGGGCATACAATATGATAGGGTTGCCCTTCGAGACACCGGAGATGGCCAGAGAGACGATTGAGTTGAATAAGTTGGTTAACCCCGATGAGATCGCTGTGTTCTACTTCTACCCTTTCAAGGGAACCAAGCTGTATAACCTCTGCCAGGATGAGGGTTTCTTGACGGAGAGAGAGACCACCAGTTACGTGTCGGAGTCGGTGCTCCACCTGTCCACGATTACTCCAAGAGAGCTGGATAGGGTGTACAGTGAGTTTTACCAGTTGGTGATAGATAGGCAGTTGAGGTCGTTCCCTGCTCCTGTTCGGTACCTGTTCAGGGTAGGAATGGCTGCCCTTGGGATATTCGGTCGGAGCAGTGCGGTCAAGATAGTGCGGAAGCTGTATATGCGACTGTTCCCTCTACTCAGTCTGTTAAGGAGGTCAGGATGAAGATACTGGTTACGGGATCGCTCGGGTTTATTGGCACCAACTTGGTGGCTGAACTGGAGAAACGAGGACATAAGGTCTGGGGTTGCGATTTGGCAAACTCGGGTAGGGAGAACTACGCCCGTTGCGATATCCGGGAGTATCGCCAGCTAGAGAGACTGTTCAGCCAGCTTCCCTTAATCGACTATGTCTACCATCTGGCCGCCGAGTATGGCCGCTGGAATGGAGAAGACTACTACGAGAACCTGTGGCATACTAACGTGGTGGGTACCAAGAATCTACTCAGGTTGCAAGAGAAGTACCCACGTATTCGTCGATTCAAGATGATATTCTTCTCCAGCGCCGAAGTCTATGGCGATTACACCGGGGTGATGAGTGAAGAGGTAATGGATACGGTACCAATAAAGCAGATGAATGACTATGCTATGACCAAGTGGGTCGGTGAGATGCAGGTGCTTAACTCGGCGGAGATGTTCAGTACTGAGACGGTGAGAGTCCGCCCGGTGAACTGCTACGGGATCCACGAGCATTATAGTCCGTACCGTGGGGTTATTCCGATGATTATTCACAAGGTGTTGAGAGATGAGCCGTATACTGTCTACCTCGGGCATAGACGCATCTTTGATTACGTCGAGGATACCTGCCGGACGTTTGCTAATATCGTTGATAACTTCATACCCGGGGAGGTATACAACGTCGGCGGTCGGGAGGAGTGGGAAGTGGACATCAAGCAGGTGTCGGACACTGTGCTGGAGTTGCTTGGGAAAGATGACAGACTAGTTCGGTACATGGAGGCCGAGCCGTTTACTGCCAAGGTCAAGCATATGGACTTCTCGAAAGCGCGGAGGGATTTGAATCACGAGCCGAAGGTGGGACTGGAGGAAGGGTTGAGGAGGACGATAGCTTGGACAATGAGGGATATCCATCTCAAGGAGAAGAGAAAATGATAAAAAGAAATATGGCATCAATTTTGTTGATAACTGTATTATTACTCCCCAGTTGCGGTGGTTTAATACTCAATGACACTAATAACACTAATGTTATTTACCCTGGACAACTCAATGAGTATGATGATTGGTTGATTAGTCTGGACGGCGGAGAGTGGCGCAACGGAACCCTCATTGTCAATATAACCATCAGCAATTATGCAGATAGACGATATTTTTCGTCGGTTGCCCTTTTCTCGGGGTTTGGAGTCTCTAGTCCGTACAGTTTAGTTGCAGTAGATAGCACCAATAAAGTAGCGTATCCAATTAAGGAGAACTACCCCTTATCGTATTGTTTTTATCAAGGGAAAGAGTTCTACCCAAAAGAATCTCTGTCGGGAAAGCTAACGTATGAGTTAAGCGAGTATTCTGGAGATACCTCTATTTATATAGTTCAAAACAGTCGTAAAAGAAAAAAGATGTTTGATGTTGGATCACCAAATTAGTCAAAAACAGGAGGCTTCTTGAAGATACTTTTTACCCAAGAGTCAGACTGGCTAGCACGGAACATGCACCAGCAACACCATCTTGCCGAGCTGATGTCCCTACGAGGGCACGAAGTTCGGGTTATTGACTACGAGATAATGCACGGGTGGAAACCGTACCTGAAGCGCAGAGTGTTCCACGATGTCTCGAAGATATACCTCGGAGCCAAGGTTACCGTGGTGCGTCCGGGAATCGTGGGTATTCCGGGTCTGGACTACCTGTCGTTACTGATTACCCACTCGCAGGAGTTACGCAAGCAGCTGAACAAGTTCAAGCCGGACGTGATTGTTGGCTTCGGGATACTGAACAGCTACCTGGCACAGACGATAGCTAAGAATGTGCCGTTTGTCTACTACTGGATCGACGTACTACACGACCTGATACCCATTGCGCCTCTCCGTTTCCTTGGCAAAGATATAGAGCGTATGACTCTCCGGAAGGCGGACAAGGTGCTGACTATCAACCAGTCGCTCAGAGATTACGTCTGTCGTCTAGGGGCTCCACGAGACGAGACAGAGGTTCTCGGTGCCGGCGTGGACTTCCGGCTGTTCGACGCGTCTATTAGTGGGGACGGGCTGAGAGAACACTACGGTTTCAAGAGAGACAATATCGTGTTGTTCTTCATGGGCTGGCTATACCGCTTCTCTGGCTTGGCATCCGTGATTATGTCGATGGCCAACGCCAAGAATCCCTACCTCAAGCTGCTGATTGTCGGAGACGGCGATGACTACAAACCCCTCTCGAACCTCATCCGTGACTTGCAACTCGAAGATAGGATCTTCCTGACAGGGAAAGTACCTTACGACCAGATCCCTGACCATATTGCTGCGTCGGATGTCTGCATCCTGCCCGCCGTCCCCGAGAAGAGAGTCATGCAGCATATCGTTCCAATTAAGGTGTATGAGTACCTGGCGATGGAGAAGCCCGTTGTATCGACGAGACTGCCGGGAGTGGTACGAGAGTTCGGGTATCATAGCGGTGTAGTCTATGTCGACAAATCGGGGGATATTGTGGACAGAGCGGTGTCAATTGTGCAGGAGAAAGGACTACTGTCGCCGAGTCAGCAGGTGAGAAAGGTCGTCCAGAGCTGGGACGGTATCGTGGATAGATTTGAAGAGACTCTAGTAAAAGTGATCAAGGAGAGACGATGAAGGAACACCCGATAATATTCTCAACTGCCGCAATCAAAGCTATCCTGGAGGGCCAGAAGACGCAAACCAGGCAGGTGATTAAGCCACAGCCTGATATAGTAGCTGATTGGCTCTGTTGGAAGGGAAGTCTTAGATGCCTTGAGGTCAACAAAGAATTATTCGCCCAACTATGCCCCTACGGTCGAGTAGGCGATAGGCTATGGGTTAAAGAGAGTTGGCGAGTGATAGATGTAACAACGCCTGTGGATAACAGAATCGTGACAATTCAATACCGTGATGACTCGACATTCAGACTGACCAATACTGAGTTGGCTTACAATCAGCAAGGCATCTGGGTAAAGGTGGGGTATAGAGCTACCTATTCAAGGAAATGGCAGTCGCCTCAGTTCATGCCGAGATCCGTCAGCCGGATAGACCTTGAGATTACAGAGATCAGAGCAGAACGGGTGCAGGAGATCACAGGGGAAGATGCTTGCAGGGAGGGTATTGTTTTACCCTTTAGGGTTTATGGAGATGGCGATAGTGAATATTATGAGAGTATTGCTAATGCCTATATATCTCATTTCTGTGCCCTTTGGGACTCTCTCAATGCCAAGCACGGCTATGGATCGGAAGCCAACCCCTGGGTATGGCCAATTACGTTTAAGAAGGAGGAGCAAAATGGATAGCTATCGGAACAAATACTTTGGGAAGACAGCCCTAGTTACCGGAGGTGCCGGCTGTATCGGCAGTAATCTGGTTAGGGCACTGGTCGAGGCAGGAGCAGCGAAGGTTGTCGTGATCGATGACCTCTCCTCGGCAGCAAGGTGGAACGTCCCGGTTCATCCCCATGTAGTGTTCTTTGAAGGTAGCATACTGGACGACTTCTTAGCACTAGAGGGAGCATTCGACAACATAACCCGCTACGCGCCTGTCGACTTCGTCTTCCACTTGGCAGCTCACTTCGCTAACCAGAACTCGGTAGACAATCCCGAGACGGATTTACTGGTTAATGGGATGGGTACCCTCAAGGTTCTGGAGTTGGCACGACGAGTGAATGTTGGCCGGTTCATCTTTGCCTCGTCTGGTTGCTCCGTCTACGGGAGTGAGGCTCCGCTGCCACTGAAAGAGGACTTTGTCTCGCTGCATCTTGACACGCCCTACCAGATTACGAAGTTGCTCGGGGAGCTGTACTGTAATTTCTACCATAACTACTACGGACTGCCGGTAGCAATAGCCCGGTACTTCAACGTCTACGGGCCCGGAGAGATACCCGGCCAGTACCGCAACGTGATACCGAACTTTATCTGGAAGGCGATGCACGGGGAGACGTTGCCAATAACCGGCACGGGAGAGGAGACCAGGGACTTCACCTACGTTGACGATATTGTGGATGGCACATTGCGGCTAGGAGTCGTACCCGAGGCTGTCGGAGAGGCTATCAATCTTGCGTCCGGTACAGAGAGGTTGATAAACAGCATAGCGGCTATCATCAACGACCTCACCGGCAATGAAGGTGGTATCGAGTTCATTCCGACGCGGCGCTGGGACAAGATTGTTCGCCGGAGAGCTGCTATCAACAAAGCCAGAGATATTTTAGGATATGAGCCGTCGATGGGGATGGTGGACGGCATCAAGGCGACCTACGACTGGATAGAAGCTAACCGGAGTGCTATCCAAGAGGCCATACGATAAAGTAGCCGCAAAATACAGTACAGGACGCCCCTTACGCAATACAGGGGCTGTGGGAGGTGTTCAGTGACATTACAGAACAAGACGATTCTAGTAACAGGGGGGACAGGAAGTTTCGGCCAGAAGTTCGCTGAGATTGTACTAGGAGAGCATTCACCCCATGCAATCAGGGTATTCTCCAGGGGGGAGTTCCTCCAGAGCGAGATGACCCAGAGGTTCAAGGATGACCGACTGCGCTTCTTTATCGGGGATGTGAGGGACGTAACGAGACTGCGGCGAGCCATGGAGGGGGCCGATATAGTGGTTCACGCCGCCGCCATCAAACAGATACCAACAGCGGAACACAACCCCATCGAGGCAGTTCTCACCAACATCAACGGGGCAATCAACGTAATTGATGCCGCCTTGGATACGGGAGTCAAGAAAGTGATTGCTATACAGACGGACAAGAACTGTGCTCCTAGCACGCTGTACGGGGCCACCAAACTGGTTGCTGAGAAGCTGCTTGTACAGGCTAACATCTACGCCGGATCCAGAGAGACAAGGTTCAGCTGTGTGCGTTATGGCAACGTGCTCGGCAGCCGAGGTAGCGTGGTGCCCCTGTTCCAGAGACAGAGAAAAGAGGGTAAAGTGACCATCACTGACGCGGAGATGACGAGGTTCTGGTGGACCCTGGAGCAAGGAGTCCGCTTTACTATCGGCTGTCTGGAACAGATGCAGGGCGGTGAGATATTTGTCCCCAAGATCCCGAGTATGAAGGTAGTGGATGTGGCAGAGGTGATTGCGCCCGGAGTGCCACAGGAGATTGTCGGGTTGCGGGCAGGAGAGAAGCTGCATGAGGTGCTTATCTCGGAAGAGGAGAGTGTCCACACCTTGGAATTCTACGACTACTTTATCATTACCCCCGAGTTCTCTTTCTGGGAAGAGGCGGGATATCAACACGGGGATGCGCGAGGGTATACTCCGATGGCGAGAGGTAGCTATACCAGTGATGGTAATACTTGGTGGTTGACGAAGCTAGAGCTACAGGAGATACTCGACCTGTAAAAGTTTGCCTATCACCCCTCGACCTCCTCACTACTGGATTCTCCATTGCAGCTCTCAACAATAGTAGCACCCTCCATAATGAACCCCCACTCCTCGTAGCGGTACTGGTGACCTGTCTGAAAGACTTCTACGAAGAGACCACCCGTCTCCATATTCGGCACACCCGTTATCACCACCATCTTACTGCCTGGTGTGTCCAAGATCTCACTGAGCTTCTCAAGTAGCTCGGCCTTGTCGCTGTTATCCAAGATATCGCAGACCTTCTCGAACTTTTTCATTCTACACCCACCCGAGCTTTCTTTTCCCGTAACTGTAGAACTGTTGAGCCAAGACCTTATCTGCTTGACCTAGCTCCTTGACCAGACCCTTCGCTGCCCGATCCAGAGCCAAGTATATTGCCCAGAGCTGATCCTCGTTAAACTGGCTCAGCGTTTCGTCACTGACGGGCAACTTGATCTGTGCTGCCTCTTCCGGGATTGACTTCAGCTCTTCCGCTTTAACAGCCATTCTAGCTTACCTCCTACCTCGCTTTTTACTCTGCTTCGCAGCCTCCTTTTTAACAATATGGAAACCGCCACCCCAATAAACTACCTGCTCGCCGTCCTTGAGAGGTCGTAAACCGCCCCTCGTGTTGGTATGGATGCCTTTGGCCATTATTCTTCACCTCCAGAGAATTTGTCACTATCCTCTGCCATCGTACTGAGTATCCCTCCCAGGAGGAGAAACGTGAGAGCCGTAAGTACCAGCCATAAGGCATTCCACACCTCGCCAGTCCAGCCACTAGTAAGGGAAATCACGTGAAAGGAACCCCGCTCGGCTCCAAGCGCCGACATCGTCACCATACCCAAGAATAAGATGCCCGCAGAGAAAGCCAGCACCTTCCCTGCCTTCCGCTGACTTTTGGTGAATTTGTCCCTTAGTTTGGCCATTGTCGCTGTTCTCCTTCCTTGGACGCTTCACGAATTCTCTTGTCCAGTATCTTCGCCGTGCCGTCCATAAGCACCCTCTTCTCCCCGAGAAACAAAGTTAAGTCTTCATCACTACCTGAATAGAAATCCTGCCGCGACCAGCTACGAGCCAAATGGTAGGACATCGGATGTCTCGGAGTTTCAACAATCCCCCAACGCTCCAAAGTCTTGAACAAGTTAACTTCTCCCTCGCCAATGATCGAGTCAGCAAGACGGCGAAACGACTTCACCAACGAACGATAACTGGAAAGACCCTCGATACGAACGGACACCGGCGCGACCCGAGAAACCACTACCGCCGCTCGGTACCCATTGTTCCCGTCGTCCTTCCCCTTGGGAATCTCACCATCACGAACACACTTAATCCAGTTACAGTTCGCACAAAGAATTTGCAACTTCTCTGCAGCTTCGGACAAATGATTGAAGTAGTACGAGACTGTGTTGGACCCGCCACCAATGCGCTTGCGATCAGCAGCGCCATCTCCGTTAACATGGTCTAACTGGAGGCATCGAGGGTCAGAAGTAACACAATCACCGCTATGCCAACAATCATCCCCGACACAAGAACACTTACTACCTAGAATACTAAGAATCGCCTGACGGCGCACCTGTGTATATTCCTGTGCATCCCGACGAATGGCCCGCCTACTTTCATCGGTTCTGGTGTAGCGCATAGCATGTTCTCTGATGTTCTCCTTCGACGAACTCGTCAAGTGCATCCCCTTTCTCAACACAGATTATATAGGTCCTTATACTTATATACCCTAGTTACGGTGTTACAGGCGTGTTATCATGTTACGGGTACGCTTTTCGTTACGGTGTTACGGTGTTACGGTTTTATAGTTTTATAGTTTTACCATCCGACTTCGCTCTCCGGCGTACCGTATCGTGGAAAGCGTACACCCGGATAAATCGGTCTTCAATATGTGTTTGAAATTGAGAAACTTCCTCGGACAGATACTTCTCTATAGTCCCCTGTGAGCGACCACTATCGGTGGTCAATACCGACTGACACAAACCGACAGCAAACAATATTCCTACAGGCAGGCCGAGGGGCTGAGCCACCTTGTGCAGGCCGTTTCTAACCCAGCCGATAGTCCTGAAGGCTGTAGGCTTCGGGGATACATGACACAAGGAATAACCAACATCTCGCATCCCCTCGTACAAGTCCGGGTAGCCAAGGTCGTCAGCAGCATCGCAAGCCAGGTAAAATAACTCAGACAATTCCTTCAGTTTGGCATTCCCCTCAAACCAAGCCACAATCTGGTGACTGAGACACCGGGTGAGTAGCGCCCGACTAACGTTGCACCTACGGGACATCGAGTCGAGGGTCATCATTAGCCCCATCGGGATCACCCGGGAACCAATAACGACCTCCTGCTGGTTCTCGTCCTCCTTGGCTTCCTTGTGGCGTCGCTTCTCCTTGTCGAGGAACAGGGATACTACCTCCTCCATAGACAGGTCGAGGAGACCGCCGTCTTCGGCAAATGAGCTAGGGTTGAGATTGACACTATCGGGCATCCAATGTCTCCCGGATGGGCTTTATTGTAGTGCGTCCACAAGACTGACAGAGCCATCGTTGCCGCCGATTGTGACCACTCCAGACCTTGCCAGCTTTGCATAACTTAGTGGATCTGCAATCAGGGCATCTCATACGTCTATACTATACTATGCACTCGGTTTTGTCAAGCCCTCTGTAGCCATCATAGCTCCCCCGATCAAGCGCTCCACAAGGGCATAAACACAAATCTAACCACTCTACAGAAGACCTTCCAAACTACCCAGCTCCCGAACATGCTCAAGATACCGAGAACATTGTGAATCGAAAACAGGCTCTTACTTGTATACGTTAGGAAGTCCACACTCTCTGGCACCACGAATCCGATATGCTTATCCCAAAAGACAACCACTACAAAGGACAATGCCACGTAAGGCGCTATTCCCAATAAAAACAGCAACAGGCCGGACCAGTCTATAGCCCTACCTACTCTACCAACACCAATACTCACTGCCGAATTCCCCCTTTTTAGCCTTCTGCACTAAACGGTATCCAGTCCCCGGATATTCCTCCCATCCTTGATACCTAACCGCTCACAAGCGTCGAAGTAACCGAACTTGGTCATCGCCGCTTTCCAGAACTTGGGGTACCAGATAGCCAGTAGCTCAAACTTGTTCGGTGATGCTAGATGACACCCGAAGCCACAGAGACGACAGCCGTTCCGGGTGAACCCCTTGTCGTATAACCCAGCACGGGGAAGCCCGACTACCTCGTGGTACTTGGCCACATCAGCTTCTGTCCAGAAAGCAAGAGGCCAGACTCTGTCGGCACCTTTCTTAACCGGATAGTAACAACCCATAGTCAACCAGTTGCGCCTTCGGTCGCGAGAGTCGTCAGCCCTCATTCCCAAGATGCTCGCTGTAAAGCCCTGCTCCGCAGCATACTTATCTGCCGGACCGTGCTTGAGATAGTGACAACACTTGTCGGATATCTTCACTCCAGCATCCAAGGTATGAAGAACCTTGGCAGAGGCCAGTAATTTGTAGGATCCAGCAGGACGCGGATCCTGCGATTTCAGATTGGCTACCCGCTTCTCTGTCGACAACATGTAAGCAATTCTCTTAGAGTACAACGGATATCCATCTTCCCGCAGGATGTCGGCCAGTTTCTTCATTGGCTTGGTACGGGTTATGATTCTCTTAAACTCCTTCTCCCACCAGCTGACATACTCGTATGTTTCGAGGAACTCCAAGCCGGTGTCGTTAAAGACGAACTCCATCTCTGGAGCAGCCAGCTCGGTGAGATGGGCAATAACAGCACTGTCCTGACCACCAGAGAATCCCAAGTAGCAATGCTCTACCCCGTGTTCCTGAACGGCCTGTTGGATAAGACCCTGTGCCTTGGCTACTTTTACTGTGAAAGGTAGTTCCTGACCATCTTTGAGCATCTGGATTCGCGGGCGCAATACCTCCTCGCTCCAGTTGCCTTGGAGTCCTCTACGGTAACGCCGGATTCCTGTTTCGACGGTCATAGCTCCACCGGATATGAAGTACACCGCATATTCAACAGCCTCTCTCCAGTCACAGGCAACACCCCGAATGACCGCGTCTGGTTCAGGAACAGCTTGTGGAGATCGATAGGGTTGCTCGGGTCATTGCCTAGCTGGTAAGCCATCGGGTGAGTCAGGCACTCGACTAGCAAGTCCACATAGCCCGTCCTCTTGAAGTTCCGGTAAGGAGTAATGATAGCCCCTGGCGACAGGACAAAGGTCGGCTGGCTGTCGGCGCTACGCCATCTCCCCATTGGAGCTTGATCCGGGAGGTGGATGTAGCGGGTAGCCCTCACGCCATCAACTCCGATATGGACAAGCTCGTCCCTAGTGATTTCGTTCTGGACGAGGAAGTCGAATACCTGGAGCCGGGTCCGGGTTGTGACAAGGGCGTGGTATATCGGATTGTAGAGGTCGCCGTACTTGGTGATATTTCCGTCGTCGTCCTTGTAGGCTTCCAGTAGCTTGCCAATAATCCCGGTCATTACCCGCTTCACGATATAGGACACGAGATTGGACATTTCGTTGGACATTCCCTGATGACCCCCACGCCTGTCGTAAAGCTGAGTCATCAGGACATTGAGTGGGACATTTGGTCGGACACCATTGAGAGGTTTTACGAACCAGCCGGACTTGAGACGGAACTCCCCTAGCCCATGACGATACAGGATACGGACTTCATCGAGCAGACAGGGGTAGTTCGGGACAGTACCTGTGAAGTTGACCAGTGTGCCGTCTCCGCGGTCAGTCAGAAAGGGGGAGCAGAAGGCCAGAGGGTGATCCGGGTATACGGTAAAGTCGCCCTCCAGGAAGCCGTAGTAGGCTGTCTCGTCCATGATGTTGGATCTGGAGAACGAGCAGTCCCGCAGGTCGATGAGCTGGGAGGCGTGGAAGGGGTAGGCAGATGCGATATCTGTTGACCACAAATCTCCCTCCGCCCAGTGTCCGATTTGGTAATTTGCTACCCATTCCCTCGGAGTACACTGCAGAGCTATTTCGTAGGCTTCGAGGTGGGACTCCGGAGCGTCGAAGATAGTCGGGATAGCACTTTGATGCTCGTCGAGTAACCCAGAAGCCTTAAAACACGCTACAGGGCTTGAGAGAGTAGTTGGAGAGGGTATACCCAAGTCGGATAAGGCAGTCATCAGTAGGTCGGCCTTTCGCTGAAGCTCGGATAATGACCGAGGCTTGAGATCCTCGGGAAAGTACTGGTCGAGAGAAAAGAAGTTGGCCTCCTCCCCAGACTTCCCGATACTGAAGACCTTGGACGGGATATAGTAGAGTCGGTAAGAGCCAAGCCGGATACGGTGAGGCGGCTGGGAGAGAGTTCGACGGGCGTCGTCGGAAAGTTGCTTGGTAATAGAGGATACTGCGTCGTCCAGATCCCAGAAAACACGGAGGGTTGAGGACGGGTATCGGGCTGTACAGGAAAAGAGCAACCAGTCCAATAATTCGCCAACTGGCAAGTCTGTGGGGGTCTGGTCATAGGCTACGACTTGACTCAAAGTGACCCCTTCTGTGTCTCCCGGCGCTGCCTCAATTCTCGAAGATGCAGCTCTGCTTCCTCAATATACCCAGTGATTTTTTCAATAGATGCCTGCACTGCCTCTTCCCTTGTTGCAAACACTTTCCCAGACTGAAATCTCGCAGCTCTCGTCACGATGTCACTCCAGCCACAAATCCTCCCCTCAGCTTGCTTAGACCCATTGGGATAGACCATCCAGTCGTCAACGATGTCGGCACCGACCCCTTTCCAAGCAGAGGCATACTCGGACCACGGCGTGTTAACATGGTAGACCGCCTCTATCTCAGTGATGTAAACCCAGGACTCACTTATGGATAGACGGTAGTATTTCACTCTGAACTGATCTACAGGCTCGTCCGGTATTGTAAACGGTACCTTGTCTCGTGTAATCACGATCATTCTCCTCCTTATTCCGACTCAACTACACTCCCCACAGCACATCGTAATCTTATACCCGTGACTCAGTATCCCCTGGAGAGCATAAAAATGACCGTGGTGCGCCCTGAACAAATCCTCATGGCCACAGTCATACTTGATATGCCAACTCACGGGATTACCCCGATTAGTTAGCCGGGCACTCGGCTCCATAGACAACACTTCGCGTTTGACGTATCGTCTCACCCCTTACCTCCCTGGAGGTACTTTTTGTAACTCACCTCACTCAAGAACTTGCCGTTGACGTATATCCTGGACGGGAACTGATGAAATAGAGTCCCCCTAGAGGACACGTTAATGATACGTTGCTGGTCAATGGTCACGACATCGCTGCCGCGACGCCCACGAACTCTGATGTCGCCCCGCCCCAAATTCAAGGTCACTTGCACGCCATTCAAGGAACCTAACTTTGCTAACATCTTGTTATACCACTCAAGGGAGATACGCTCCCCATACGCCTTGGCGTTCCGGGCCAGCTTAGCTGCATCAATAACGACCGGGAGCCTGTCGTATTCGCTAGACAACATCGCGTGCACGGGTCCGCCCGAGGGCGTTCGCTTAACCACGTTCGGTCGAATTCCCTGGTATGTACGTGCCCACTTCCCACTACTATAAATGCCCTTCAACCCCGGCCCAAGATCCTCCCGCATCTGCTTGAGAACTCGCCCCACGAACGACTTGTAATCCTTCGCGAGCTCCGGGGCGTACCTAAGCATCGCCTCCCTCAATTCGTCAGTAGCCATAGCCTTCTACCCCCTTAGAGCAACTTCTCCAATCTGTTGTATTCTAGCCGGAGCTGAACTCTCCGCTTCCCCCTCGCTCTCTTAATAGCCTGAGTTTTCTCCTTCATCCAATTACGAACCATATCTTTGTTGACAGGACGCCCTGCCTTCTCTTCCTTCTGCACGAAGATTAAGCCCTTGTCCAGAAGCGTCTTACCCTTGAGAAGCTGACGTGATTCCCACGGGCTGATGTAATCTTTTCCCGGTGCTAACCTCTCGTAGGATCGATACATTGAAAAAGGGTTAGGAGAAAATCGAGGCATCTTCTGCTGTGCACCCTTCGCTCCGAACTTGACACGCCACCCCCGTCTGCTATACAGACGTGCAATATTCTTCAACCACTTGCGGTCCACGTCACTCCTGCGCCATCTACCCCTTGCTATCTTGGTAGCAGCTATCCGCTCAAAACGAACACGGCGCGCATCCCTGTCTTGCACCATCAATCTCCACGCCGGCGAGGACTTAGGAAGTTTGGACAGCTCACGAGCCTCCAAAGGCAGGAAAAAGTGCGCCCTCAAGAAACTGTAACGATCCTGCCGCCTACTCACTTCCCCACCGTCCCCTTAGCACAATTACAATTAAAGCACAGCAGCCGGTAATCTCCTTTAGGCCATCCTTGCCTTTTGAGTCTACGATAGAAATTAACCCCCGCTGCCCGTATCTCTCTCCTATGTTGACAACCGCCACCGCGAACATGATCTATAGTCATAAACTCTAAGTGGTCTTCCCCACAAGATTGGCACTTTCCACCGTAAGCGACTATCATCTCCTCCTTGAGCTCCCTCTCAGCTATCCGATCCCCTTCACGGACCGCAACGGAGCGATAACCGTGACTAACGTGTGGACAGTGACCATATATCCCAAGGGCAATATTGCAATTGTAGCACAGCAATCGGTACCGGCTATTCGGATAACCAGCCTTAATCACCACTCTGTAGCGGCTGCCACCACCACCCAACCTAGCCCAAAGTCTGCCACCATCACCATTTATGTGGTCAAATGTTAAATAATTGGGATTAGACTCACCACAGCATTCACATTCTCCACCGTACAACTCTAAAGCCTGCCCACGTAACCGAGCCAAACCCCTCTTCTGCCTTATCCTCACTCCTTCAATCTGGCTAGGAGTCAAGGTCGTCCCATACAGTCGCTTGTTCTTGGCTGCTCTGCGTTGATACCCAGACCTATGAACAGCCGTCTGTTGTGGGGACAAAGAGGCACCATACAGTCTCAAGTTATCCAAAACATCAGCATCGTACACCCCACGACGACGGTTATTACGACACAACAAGCAAGCATAAATCCTTTGAATTCCACCAGTACGGGCAATAAGGCGATTCTTCGGGAACTCAGATAATGGCTTAGTGGCACTACAAAACCTACAAACACGAGAAGGCGTGGATTGCTCGGAAATGAGGAGCTCACGCCCGAATCGCCTACGGGACTTGTATCTAGCCATCTAGTGCCTCTCTATCCCAGTCTCGCAATCACGATAAGTGAACTTATCAACAGGAACGCGACTATCGTGAGTAGGGTTAGTCCAGCCTTGATACTGCCCATTAGCCCTTCCTCCTCTGTGTCGGTAGTCCGCCATTCACCCGGATCGACTTACCTTTGAACAGACGAATCGTCTGATGTAGTTGCTCCATGCCGCAGTTCGGGTAGATTGCGTCCTTCAACTTGGGGTGATTCTTCTTCCAGATGTAGCGTATGTTGCACCTGTGGCAACGACCCGAAACCTCTGTCTTGTAGTCGAGTTCTATATCCATATCGCCTCCTATAACCGTAAGCCCCCAAGACTCGTTCCGACTGGCTGACGAGAAGACTTCCCGCTACCGCCCTTTCGAGAAGTAGAACGCTTGGCAGTCCCCTTTGTGATAACATCCACCAGCTCCTCATCGGACAGTACCTTGCATCTCGTCAGTATCGTCTGCTTGACATCATCGTAGCGCTCGTGCTTCTTGACAGTACCAAGAAGATTGTACCATTCACCTTCCTCAAGGACATCCACAGAGGAGAACCAAACAAAGACATTGCCGTCCCCATCCAGCATCCGAAACATGTAACTCGGACCGTACTGGCCATCGAGGACACGGCGTCGGATAACGTGCACCCGCACCGTGATCCGCTCACCAACCTCGCCGACGTACCGGCTCTTGGTATACTCCGCCTTGCGCTTCTCAGCTTCTTGACAGCGTAGCTCCTGTACTCTCTCCCATTCCTTGTCGCGGTCTTCAAAAGCAATAAGGCTAGCTACGACACCGGATGCTTTCTTGTGGAACATATCCTCGGCAGTCGATATCTTTAAGTTGTGCTTGTAATCGGTATCTGTGGAGAGTTTATCCGACCGGGCGAACTCGATCGCCTCACGAGCCCGCACACGATGCTCGGCAGTAGGTCGTATCTTAGCACGGCGGTTCTCCTTGGCGTCTACGGAAGGAGACAGCTGAAACTCGACCTCACCGATGGTAGGGCTCACGTCCTCCCGCTCTCGCGCCTTAGCAATACTAACCCAACCGTGTGTCTCTACGACGGCTACCACCATCGTCAGAAACTCCTCCAGGCCACGGTAGTCACTAGAACGTCCACCGCCACTGAACAGCTTCTCCTCTTGGTCGGAGATGTCCTGGCCGATGTTTGACAACATTGTAGCGTAGCCGGCTACTCGCTCAGGGTTACTATAACCGAGGAACTTGGCGAGACAGTTCCGGCCAACCTGTTGGTACTTCCCAGCGTCGCTCTTGACAATAAAGGAGTCGACCCGCTTACGAGACAAGCCACAGTAGTCACAGGTCGGGAGAGCAGTGCGATATTTGTCCAGGAGATCCTCGACGACCCCGGGAACCTTGCTGATGAGGTTGCCAGTAGCTGTCCGAGTAAGTGTGGCTACGAATGACCAACCTGCCAGCTTGGGCGGCTCACCCTCGACGGTGATGACCGAGAACTTGTCATACTCCCCTGTCCACTCCTCCACCGCCGAACCAAGTACTGGCTTCATGCGCTTGTCGTACTCTTCCCGTATTATAGTGTACATGGGAGGCTTTGCCCCAACCTGGCCGGCGACCTTGGCCATCCGCTTGAACTTCTTGACAAGCCAGCCCACGTTGTCTTCGTGGATCCTGTATTCAGCTATCTTGGTCTCGTTATCTGCCATCCGCAGCCCCCTTCGGATTCACCGTCCTACGTCGACACCAAGTACACACGTACATCTGCTTCCTATCCCCCTTGCGATTGGTCACCGACCAACCAGCCTTGACCACTGGGTAGCCACATTCAGGACACTTTAACTCTGTTTTAGTAACCATACTCATATCATATCATAGCATATATTGTTTGTCAAGCCCCCTGACGAAATTGGTTTGGGAGAGGTGGGTTGACAAAAGGAAAGGTAGGTGGTAGGATGGACAGAAAGGCTGGACTGCAGAGGAGGAAGCAATGGGATACAAAATACAAGCTGTCAAAAAGCGTCGCAAGTTCAACGGCAAAACCTACACTTGGTACCGATACGAGGTTATGAAATCAGAAGCGAACCGACTAGCTGAATCTCTGAGAAGGCAAGGCAAATCAGCGAGAGTGGTCGCACAGCCCGGCTACGGACAGGGCGGCTGGAATATCTATACGAGAGGGTAGACTAATGCTGTACCGAATCGAGATCTGGGACAAAGGGAAACCAACCAAGATAGGTGGCTGGGTGTGGACCAACAAAAACAAAGCTATCCGTCACGCAAGAAAATTCGTGGAGACTCTCCCCTCTACAGTCAAAGTAAGACAGCAACAACGCCGAAAGGTAGTGTACAGACGACTGCCTATCCTGAAATGGACACCGCAAGGATACAGGAGGATCGAGAAATGAGAATTACCAACAGGGCCAAGATAGGGAAGACAATGCTACAGGACGTCAAGGGCGTCGTAGGCAGCATCCACAAGATGAACGCACCTGGGGCAATAGGCTACGGCTTTGACCCGCACCGGCTCGGTAAGAAGATAGCCCGAGGTATGTTCATTGACTACCGAAGTGAGATAAGCGATTGGACGTACTACCTCGACTTCAAGACAGGCGTCCTGCGTAAGATAGGTGGACAGGCAACAGGGAAACGAACCACAAGGCGGAAGAGGTAGACCAGTGAAATATTATCTCACCGAGAAAGGGAAACAAGCAAAGGGCGGGGTATGGTTGTACCTTCGCAATCCTAACCGCGCGTGGATCCTACGTTTTATGCAGAAGAGGCGTCTGAAAGGATACACACTAAATGAGATACAGAAGGGAGCTGGCTCTTTGACGAAAGGTGACCGGGGCAAATACTCCGCAGCAAGAGAACTCGCCTTAATCACCGCTAGAGAAGTACGAAGAATGTTACGTGACTCCCTACTGGAGAGAAGGTAGACCGATGAGAAGATGCCCGAACCCAAAATGTAAATCGAACCACACGGTCAAGGCCGGCTCCAAGGTGTCTGTCAGCAAGGGGAGACGACCCCGTGGGCAGTGCATGGAGTGCGGTGTGACCTTTTATGCCGAAGAGACTACCGGAAAGAGAGGAGGTAAGGGGTAATGGCCAAGAAGAAAGATTATGGCGAGTCCTATTACTATTTGGACGGGAAATTTCTGGACCGGATGGATGGTAGCCCAGAGACACGGCGTAGAGTGGCTAACAAGTATAGAGCAAAAGTGGTGAAGATTAAGAATATACGCCATTCCATTACTGGCAAAGGGTTGGAGATCAGGTTGTCGTCTCTGAAGAAAGCAGGCAGGGGGTAAGAGCCAATGGCTATACCAAAAACCAAGAAATTCAACGGGAAGGTGTACGAACTCCTCACTGGCCCCCTTAAAACAAAAGCCGGGGCTAACTTTACGGTAAAGTCCTGGCGTAGTAGAGGCAGAACCCGGGGAGCAAGGTTGGTCAAGGTGGACGGTGGGTATGTTGTCTATGTAAGGGGTGGTTAGGAATAAGCCAACCCACCTATGAAATCAGGAAACGGAAGAAATAACCCACGGAGGTAATG
>LAZR01000365.1_pt1 | contig 40345 bp, 65 predicted proteins | sample 329461 | NCBI WGS metagenome assembly LAZR01 (sample SAMN03002196, study PRJNA259156) | marine sediment metagenome | biome: sea floor; feature: Hydrothermal impacted sediments; material: marine sediment; isolation source: Loki non-amplified sample from Loki's castle hydrothermal vent sediment ...
CAGGGAGAGGCGGTGGTCTGGGTCTGTTATCTGGACGGCGATGAACTGCCTAAACCCCGTCTTGATCGTCTCGATCTCCTTGAGCTTCTCGCCGACTCTAAACCTTTCCGTGTCCAGCAGCCGACTCATTTGGTCAAGTGAGATTTTCGCGCGCTTAACCTCAAGGGTGGCGGAGTTAATCTCGGTCTTTGCCTCGCGTAACTTCTGCTCCGCCGTCCACCTGCCCTTTTGCTCGGCGAGGCGGAGTTCTGTTATGCGGACAAGCTCCTTCTTCAACTCGGCGATCTTCGCTTTCATCTTCTTGATGGCGCTGGCTGTCATTTCTCGTCCTCCCTGTTGTCAAGGCACGTCTCGATCCACTGGTAGCCACAGCAACGGCAGATACGGTGTTGGTGCTCGCCGCTCTTGTGGAGCCGGCAATACGGGAAGAAATACTCGTGCCCCGCACAATACTTGAACACAACATCATTCCTCCCGCACTTCACGCATTTTGCATTCGGTGTGAACTTCTTCATCTCAGCCTCCTGTTACCATTCCGTTATCCCCCACACTGCCAGTCCCGTGTACACTGCGAACAACGCCGCTTGGGGATAGGCTGTCTTCCGATAGGCGTACCAAGCGTTCAGCAGGTTTGTCCCCGCCCACAGGTAGAAGCAGAGTGCGTTCTGCTGAACGTTTAGCACGACTCCCACGAGTGCCACCGCCGCGACTACCCACATCGCTTTGTCAATCCGTGTCATTGTGTTCCATTATGGAGCTATTTACCGACGCCAGGAAGATGATCTCCCACGTCCCCTCCTTGAATTCCTTCCTTGTGAGAGTCAGCCCGCCTGTGGTGTCCAGCGACTTCAGCCAGATCATGTCGCTGGCGGTGTTGGTGCGATAGCGTGTGACTTCGTAGACGTTGCCGAGCCGGTCCCGGACGCGGGATTTCAGGTGTAGGTCGTCGAACTTCACTGCGGTATCCTCCTCGCTATCCACTCCACTACGGGTACGGCAGCGGCATTTCCGAGCATCCTGTACCTTGCAGAATCAGAGCAAATGTCCGTCCATCCGGAAGGAAATCCCTGAAGTCGCTCACATTCAAGGGGAGTCAGGCGGCGGACACCGACCATTGGTGTATTGTTTCCACCCGTTCCCATATATCCTGACAGCGTTGGCGATAAACCATTCTCGCTTATTCTACAAGCATCTTTCGGGTGAGCCTGCCAGACGAGGTTATGGTCATCCTCCTGCCTTCGACCGCCACCGCCGCCCGAGGTCAGGGGAGCGGTGATACCGATAAAAGGCTGTCCTGCCGCAAGGGTCGGCGATACCTTCCCCTCGCCCATTGATCCTGATTTCGCACCCGCTTTGTATCTGAAGGCGATCAAGTTTTCTCCCTCAAACCCACAGAGCGGGCGGTCAACACCTCCCGTAACTGCACCGGCAATGCGTTCCCCCGCTTTGCCGCTCTCCGGAGGATCCCCCTGCAGGCTTTCGGACTCAAATAGTATTTCGCCGGCACGTTCTCCTCCAAAATCTGCGATAAGGAAGATTCGACGACGACGTTGGGGTACTCCGAAGTACTGAGCGTTAAGTACTCTCCACGCGACGTCACACGCCCCGAGTTCCCGAAATGCAGCGATGACAGCGAGGAAATCTCGTCCAGCATTTGAGGAAAAAGCACCTGGGACGTTTTCCCAAATCGCAAAAGTCGGTTCGAGTTCACCCACGATTCGTATGGCCTCATAAAAAAGTCCGCTCCGTTTGCCGTTGAGTCCGGCTCTCTTCCCCGCAACCGACATATCCTGACAAGGTGAGCCAAAGGTTATGATGTCAACGGGATCAAGATTGTGTGCGCCGCAGTCGTGAATGTCCGACAGCAGAAGATCGCCTGGATAGTGATGCTTCAGCACCTTCTGACAGTTCGGATCGATCTCAACCCGCCAGGCGGCGGGAATGCCCGCCCGTTCAAAGGCGATCCCGAACCCTGAGATACCAGCGAATAGCTCGCCGTGAGTCACAGTCTCAGCCTCCCCTGGTCTGCGACCGGGCGGAGTCGGCGGTCGGCCATGTCGAGGTACTCCTGCTTGATATCCAGTCCCACAAAATCCCGTCCGAGGCGTAGTGCGACAAGTCCGGCGGTGCCGCTGCCGCAGAAGGGATCGAGGATCGTGGCGGGGACGGGATCGGCACTATGCTCGCAGGTCGGACGCCAGCCGAGGGTCTGGGTCTGCTTCTGATATTCATCGCCACGTTTACGAGCTGCCTGACGTGCCAGAGCCAGGCGGTTCGCTGCGGACCCGGCGCCATACGCAGAGGTGGTTTTGCCATCGTGTGGCGTTGATGAGTCCTCCGTCACTCTTGCCCACTGCGCTCCGCAAATTGGGCAGACTCCAGCCTCTGAAGTTGAGGACTTGATGCAGGGTTCGACGAGGCGGGGAGGAAATGTTGCAAAGTGGGCGTCAGGGAATGCGTGTGTCGGTATTTCCCAGACCGACCTCAGATTTCGACCGGAGGGATTATTCCCACATCTACCCAGATTTGTTGGTGGATGCCCCATAAATGCTTCAGAGGCACCGTCAGGAATGGTTTGACTTTGATGTGTGACTTTAGAATGCTTATGCAGCTCCCTCACCGCGTCGCCATCTGAGTAGTAGCACTCACTCTTCGTCAGCATAAAGACATACTCGTGCGCTGTGGTCGGGCGCCATGAGCCACGCCGCAGCACCAGCCCGTCGTTGAGATCGCACTTCGGGCAGCCGGGGCAGGGTTGCCAGACAGCATCGTTGAGAAAGTTGCCGTCCTTATCGTGTCCTTGCTGTCCTGTCTCTTGCCGCCACGCCTCTTTGTCGCGGCCGCCTTGATTCCCTGCCTTCACTCGATGCTGCTCCCACCGCCAGCCGTCAGGCCAAGCTGTATCAGGGATTCCATAATTTCTCAACCCCCAATACGGCGGGCTGGTGACGCAGCAATGGACACTCTCCGCCTCCATCCCCTTCAGGACGGCCATCACATCGCCGCAGTGCAGGGTGTAGTCACTCACCGTCAACCTCCGGCGACAGGTGCTGTTCGAGCCTACTGTTCTGCTCTTCGAGGTAGAGGATGTATTCAAATATGGTTCGGCGGGTTTTGGGTACTGTCCCCTCCAAGCCACCAAGCCAGTTCATCATATCACCTCGCGCCTCATCATCCCTCGCCATCAGCGGCCTGTCGTCTGGCAACTGTACGCGATCTTCGTACAGTTGGGCGGCGGTCATTTGGATGGCTCCGACGGCATATCCGGTGACTTCTGGGGACTCCAATGCCTCATTCGATTACTTTGTTCAAGTGCGTTCTTCACTATTTCGGGGTCGCCACCCTTGGATTTTGCTGTTTGAGCGTAGAAAAAGACAGCCCTCCACGCGAACTCATCTTGTCCCCGCAGAAGGAACACTGGCTCATCTTCAGGGATTAGACCATCAGGATCTTGAATCCTGTTGTAATCTTCTCTTGCGTGCTTCATTTTACTCCTCGTTGTTTAGTTTCATTTTCCGCAGGCAGTGCAGGCACTTCCCGCTGTTGGGTCCGGTGTAGGGGGTGAGGCGATCCTCGTGCCAGTAAACCGTCACGCACGACTGTAGCCAAAGAGCGGGAATGCCACAGGCGTTATTCTCAAAACGGTGCGCCTTCGCAAACGTCACAACATTTACTGTCATCCACTGAACATCGTTCATCTCGCCCCCGGCTGTGCGTCGTGGACAACGCCGTCGAGGGACTTGCGCAAGTCCTCCTCTGACAACAGTTTCGGCAAATCTTCAACGCACGACACATTCAACCTCCGTTGCCAATCTGCGATCTTTTCACGCACCACACCCTCCCTCTTCATTAAAATCTGATCCACTATTCCAAGAACACGCTTGCGGCTTCCCGCTGCCCCGCCAACGCTCCCCCCTGTGGTTCCTTCCGTGATAGTCCACCGGGTTTTAGGGTGATTCCAGGATCGACTCATAAACCACTTGCCGCCGATTGACATTTCAACCGGATAGCCGACCGACGTTTCCTGATGTGCCCCCTCACTGAAAGTCTCAACGCAAACCAGAAAAGGCTGACGACCGCCCACAATGCGAGGGAAGCCGGGCTTTGGTGTGTGTATGACAAAAGGATCTGCATCAATCTTGCTTGGCATCATCCCTCCTAAAACGGCGGATTATCGTAGTTGTCCTTGACACTTCTCTCCCGCTCCGTCAACTCTGGCTGGGTCTGTGCCAGCTTGTATTTAATCAATTCGCCGCAATCCCCACAGAACACCCAGATCTCCCCCCTGACGATTATAACCGTGAACCGCCTTACCCCGCAGTTGCATACTACTCCCGCCATCATCCCTCCAGCAGTTTCTTAATCGCCGCCTTACTCCGGCTGCCTCTCAGCGGCTCACCCTTCAGCCCGCCGTCAACGAACATCGCGAGCACGGGCGTTGAGCTTACATTGCAGCGGATGACAAGCCTGCGAACGTCCTTATCCCAGCTTGTGATCGACAGCACGGTCAGCGTCACGCCGGGGTAGTCCTTCAGCACCCCCCGCACCCGCCTCTCAAGTGTCCCGCAGGCGGTGCAGTCAGGCGAGGTGAACAGGAAGAGAGAGCGGTTCATTCCGGCGCCTTCCCTTCGACAACTATCGAAAGGTTGCGCTGGTCGAATCCCCTTATGTCCTCGCGCGGGATGTCCGGGTACAGATCCCCGATTGCGTCATTGAGGGCTTTGTCTACCCTCTTTTCCGCCACTATCGCCACACTCGTTGCTATGTGCGCCGCCAGGAGCCTTTCAACGATGTCGATGAAACGCTTCCGGTGGTGACGTTTGATCTTAACTTCGTACATTGTCCTTCCTTTCAGTTAATCGATTTGAGCGGGAGGCAGGATTTGAACCTGCAAGTTCTGCCACGTCTGACATTGCTCCTGTGAAGAGGAATCGAACCTCGTCTCCGAGTTCGCAGTAGATCACACCACGCAATCTCGGCGTCTTTCCGTTAGACGATAACTCAGGGCGTCTACCAATTCCGCCACTCCCGCAATGCCCACCCTACCACCCTTCGATCATTGCTCTCTGTTGTTCGGGATCTCGTTTCCCTAACCTTTCCATTTGGCATCACCTCCTTCCTGTCGTTAAAAGCCCACTGGCGGGGTTCCCCAGCCCGCTCCACTCACCAACGCACTGACAGAGCGTTGAAGCGATGGTTCGCCAGCAACCAACCAGCCGCTGCCACGGCTCGGTGGGCTTAGTCGTTCATAATACCAATTCGCCAGAGGGGTCGTCAGGACGGGGCGTAGTTGTGGTGTTCCCTGTCGGCTCCGACCCCTCCGGCTTCTTGGGCTTCGGTTGCTTGAAATATCCGCACGTCATCTTAAACTGCACATACGTCAGCTTCTTGACCTGCCGACTGCCGTAAGTTACCTTTATCCAGTCCTTCACGTCCGTCTCCCAGTCCCACCCGTTGTCGTGGGCAATCCGCTGGAGGTAGTTGACGTGGGCGGTATGTACCTTGCCGTCCTCGCTGGGCGGCGGGTCATCGCCGAATACCTCCTCGTGGAAGCCGCTAAGGTCGTCGTCCTGCTTGGCAGGTGGGCTGTGGAGTGCCTTGCGAGCGACGAGGAGGCGTTCAAACTCCTGCTGCTGTGTTGAGGTATACCGTCCCTTGCCCGCATTGTTCCACCACGTTTCGATTACAGCAATCTTCTCGAGTCCGTCGGCATTCTCTAGCTTCTCTACAAGCTCTTCAAACCCTCCGCCTGTCTTTGGCTTTTCGAAAGGTTCAGCACCATCAGAGAGCCACGCATTCAGAATGTCGGCAACGTCCTTCCCTGCCTTGTTAAATATCTGACCGTCAAGACCCCTACAGCGCGTCTTGCTGACGACGAAGTTGTGTTCCAAGTCGAGGTCAGCCACAACGTCGAACTCGTACTCCATCCCGTCTCTTTGAACCGGTGCCATTCCCACCTTGCGGGGGAACATCTTGCCTCTCTCGTTTTTCTCCAACACGTATTCCGTCTTGGTGCGCATTGCGGCGAAGATGTGCATACTGCTCCCAATCATAGCATCAATCATGGCATTATGAAGCGGGGTCACTTCACGCCAAGCTGCGAACTTGTTGCCCGAAGATCGCACAGCCGCCTTATCAACAAGCTCCAATGCACCGTCCTTACCCATCCAAGCGTGAGAGAGGCTGTCGATGATACAGATGTCAAACCCTTCCCTTTCTGCATCCTTGATGGCATTGATATAATTCTGCGGGCTGAAAGTCTCCAACTCCAGGACGCTGAAGTCAAACTCATCGGAGTACTTACTGGCACTCCCCCTCTCTGTGTCGATGAAGGCTATCTTGCCGCCCAGTGCTGTGGCTATCTTCAGGGCGGTGTAGGTTTTGCCTGACCCGCTTGGGCCGGACATGGCAACCCTCGCCCTCGACTTCTTCTTGGTCGCTTTCTCGAATGTCATTATCTTATCCTCAAGTGTGTTCCCCGCTCCACCTTCCAGCCCTCTCCCAATTTGCCGCTTTCGTGATCCTCAAGAGCCTTCTTCAGGTTAGGCTTAGGTGGCACTTGCTGTCGATAGGGTTCGGGGATGTCTTCGGGTTTGCCAAGCCAAACGACACTTGCCTTTGAATTGGACTGTATGGATGGCTTGAACAATCCGTCTGGTGTGGTGAACTTTTCAATATCCAGAAGCTCCATCGTTTCCTTGAGGAAGTCTTTCAACTCTCCGATACGACGGCTTCTGGCGTCTGCCTTGGACTTTAATCGCTGCGCCTCTTCCTTGAGGGAATTGGCCTCTCCGTTGAGATTGCGAATGACCTTACAGATACTCTCGGCCTTGTCCTCAAAGGCGATATTCAACTCACCGAGTTCCGTCATCTGCTCATCTGTTATTACCCCGTCATTGGTCTCTACGTCAGAATGGAGCGATAACATTTCTTCTCTGATTTCGTACAACTTCATTACTCTTCCTCCCTTTCGTTCGGCGGTCTGCCGCATTTCTGGCACTCCAGGCGCAAGTCAAAATCAGGAAAGCTGCACTCGCAGTAGTTCTCGTCCCTGTCCTCCCGCTCCCGCTCGTCGAGAGCCTCCTGCTCAAGGTCGTCGCTACGCATCGGCAGGCTCCTCGCTTGCGACCGGCACCTTCGGGATAAACTCCCTCACTATGTCAGCCATTTCCTTGAGAGACCCCGCCGACGCCGCCGCCCACGCCGACTCCGCCGCCCCCGCCGACTCCGCCGCCGCCGCCGCCGCCGCCGACGCCGCCGCCCACGCCGCCGCCCACGCCGCCGCCCACGCCGCCCACGCCGCCACCGCCGACGCCGCCGCCCACGCCGCCACCCGTTCCTCTTCGGTAGCTTCACCCCTTGCGAAACGCTCAGCGGTTTCGATAGCCCTTAGCGGCCGATCCTCACCCTCTGGCACGTACTTCAACGCCGTCCTCGCACAGCCGCAAGCGGCAAGGCGCATCTCTGGTGTGAAGGTCTTAAATACTCTGGTACAATACCACAGCATCCATTCGGCGTTCTCGCACTCGTCCCACGCCTTCTGACGGCTGCGATACTTCGCTGCCCAATCGACAGCTTCAGAACAAGCACCAAGCTCGTCCAGGTGTTTACATATGCTCATTTCTTCTCCTGACTAAGTATCGCGTCCTCAAGCCCCGCGCTCATTAAGAACTCCACCGCCTCGTCCTGCCGGTCAACCTCGATGCAGACTATCTCAAAGTCCTCGATGCAGGCGGGGGATCTGCCCTCTGCGCGGAAAAGCACCGCGGTAAATCGAATGTCAAATCCCTTCAAAAGGATGTTAGTCTTGACCGCTGTACCCCTCACGACTCACCCCCGACAGGTTGCGAGGTCAGCCTGCGGAGAATGGCGAGGGCGTCGTTGACTCTGGTGTGGTCAAGGTTCCTCGTAGGAGCGTAGCGCCGCAGGTCGCTCAGCAACTTCACCAGCGCGGTGAAGTCCTCGTCGCTTATCAGCCGGTAGTGACCGAGTGGCTCAGGGGACGTTCCTGTCATTTCAGCCTCCTGCCTTGTCGATCTTGGTGAATTCCCAGCCGCCCGTCATAAGTTGAAGCTCCGATTGCGTAACCTTATAGGCGTTTCCGACCTCTATTAGAGGTCTGCGCGGCTGTCCATCTTTGAGCGAGATTAAACAACAGTTATCAGGGGCAACCTGAGCGAGGATGTATTCTTCTCCCTCGTCCGTATACCGATCCCCCAACCTGTGAACCGGCTCGGCGGGAGGTTCGGGTTCCTGCTGGAGTTTCTTGACTCCGTCGAGAGCCTCAAGGAGACGCTCTCGCCCCGAGTCGAAGTCACAGCGAGCCTGCCTTATGTGAGCAAGGGCAGCTTCGATCTTGTCCCCCACTGTCAGTAAATCTGCCATTTCATCCTCCGTATGAGACGAGAAATCCCCGCAAGGTGGTGCGAACCGACCGGTGCAGGGATTTCCGTCTCAATTTCGATTTGTGGCCGGTTCGCATACAGGAAATATATATGCTGGAGAGGCCAATGTCAAGAGAAATCGTCAAGCGGTGAAAAATAAGTTGGCGGGGAGAGCGTAAGTGGCGAGGTGGGCTAACCTTCCAGCATCATCTGCCGTAGTCTTTTCGCGCGGCTTCCAACCTGAGCATACCAACGGGAGTTCAACATCTCTACCGCAGCGTCCTGAAAATCGTTCCTTTCAACAGCGGCGATGAACTTCACGAACTTCAGGAACCTGGTCTTGCCGAGGTTGAACACCATATCCACGATCACGTTCTGGCGCGGCTCGCTCAGGAACCGGATGTTCTGAACGCAATCCTCAGCGTCTTTGATGGCGTCGGTAACGTCCAGGAGGAACAGTTCCTCGATGATGTGCGAGGGAAGCCCCTTGTCGGTGAGGTTGTGGCCGACCCCGATGGTGATCTTACCGGCGCTACAGACATACGGACGAGCCCTGTAGCCCTCGTGCCGGCGGATCATGTCGAGGAGTTCTCTGGGGAGCATTGGGTTTTCTGGCATCAGTCCTCTCCTCCACTGTTCAAATCGCCGTTTTAAGCCCCGTAGCGGCATTATTGTTCCCGGCTACCCAATCCACGCACACGGCAGGGATCGTTCAGCCACGCTAAAAGCTGCCGCATCTGGCGTTATTTTAATGACTGTCCAGCTAACGCACGAGCCAAGCCCCGCAGAATGTCCGAAACAGAAGAGAACAGGGTTTCCTTAATCTTCATCTCCTGATCTCCTCCAATGATGGGCAGGTCATAGCCCAGTCCGATCCTCCGTAGCCACGTCCCCCATCTATAGGCTCGTTCGTACAGCTTTGCTCGCTTGGTGAAGGTGGCGATTAGCGCAACCAACCCAGCAGCACCAACCGGTATTAAAGCTCCCCAAATCCATTCCATTATCGACCTCCTTCTGTATTTCGATTTGTGCTGTCAGGCAGTACGGGAAGAGGTATCTGCAACCTTCCCATCACCTTACCCAGCATAAAAATAATATCTTTCTGCTCTTCGGCAAGAGCGGTGAGCGCGGTATCTCTGCGTTGATCCGATACCCGCTGTTGCTCCGCCTGATCCCCCGTCCACACCTTAAAGGAGACGTCAAACTCGTCACCCATCTCATTGAGTATTTCGGCCTGCTTCAATTCAAGCTGGATCCTGACGGTATCCTGTAGCTCGCTCTCGGTCACAAGATCCTGCGCCCAGGCAAAGTAAACGCCGACGAGAGACGCGATTACAACACAGAGTACCCCGGTCACAGCCTTGTAAGTCAGCACGACCTCCCCGTTGCCAACTCTAACCATCTGACTCCTCCAATCTGATTTCCAACCCCACTGCTACCTGCCAATCCAGCCGGTCATTGTACCGGTAAAATCTACCGGTGATCTTGGGACGTACCCGCTTCTCTGAGTCCCGCTCCTTCAGTTCGATAACTGCGTCAACGATAGAAATATCCCCGAAGTTGCTGGAATACCGGAGGTGTCCACCTGGCAGCGGGATCCCGAACTCCATCACGCCCCGGACCTGATCTACGTCATACTTCGACGTTGTGCTGCCGACACCCAGCAGGAAGAAGCTCAACCACTCTCTTCCGACCGTCACCTTCTGATTGTTGAGATGCCGCGCCTGAGACCGCTTGGTCGATCCCTCAACGAACCACACATCCCGCTCCACTCCGCCGGTCAGGTGATAGTTTATGAAGGGCAGCCCGTTCTCCCGCTCAAACTCGACGTGAGCGGCGACCGGATGCCACTGGCTGTCGAAACCGATGAGGTAGTCGGTCGGCTCGTCCGGTAGATTAGGCGAGCGGAGTGACAGCGCGAAGGCAATGGATAGGGGGATGAGCCAGGTCATCCTCCGCTCTTCGCTCCGACGTGTTCGTACTCGACAATCGCTGGATGGGTGCAGCTTTGGACAACTCCATCCATCTCTTCGCAGCCACCATCGACGTAATCCATCGCGGTCTTCTCTGCGAGTGCCTCATCGTCTACGGGACACTCCACCTCAACAAATCGCCTGCTTACTGAGGTGACTTCGATTGTGTGAATAGCCATTGTTTACTCCTGTTTAGGTTTTAATGTGAACGTGGGCGTCGGCAAAGCCATATTTTCATATCCTTCCAGTTTATATCCCCCTTGGTTTTCGTGCACTGAGGACACCACTTGTAGGATTCTGTAACCTCGCCCCCTGTATAGAAAACCCTCTTTGCCCAAGGATGCAGCCCCACCACACATCTCAGCCGCTTCAGCAACCGGACGTGCCAGGGGGGAATGATTTGGCAGTACATTACTGCTTTAGCCGCATTTCAAGCCTGTCGTATTCAGTTTCCACAAGCTCGCGTCTATGTTGATACCAAATCCGTTGCTGGGTTTCCTTTCGCAGGCACCTTGAGCATATCCTGTCGCGGGTTGGGGGGGATGCGTTGCAGTGAAGTCCCCTGTGGTCTACTAAGCACCTTCGAACGGCCATACCCGTGAACCCTGAGCTTCTCACCAATCCGTATGCCCAGTCGTGTTGCAGGATAGATAATAGACATAACTCATCGCCAAGATTGGCCGAATCCACCCCGACCACCTCCCAGCGAACCGAGTCTATGACAATTCCTCCCGGGATCGAGTAACTGTCAATGAAGTCGCCGGTGCGATTAAGGGCATCAGATACAGAGATCTGCCCCAACAGACAGAAGAGTAATGGTAAAGCCAAGTTCATTTCCCCTCCAGCGAATCCAGTTCACGCAGCCTTCCCTCCCAGAGATCGAGCCTTGTCCTTGCCGCTACGATCTCGTTCAGGATGTTCTGCCGTGACCACTCTCTGACCTTTTCGGTGGACTCTGTCTCCTCAAGGCCGCCCGCCTGTGTCCGTCGGTAGCTCTTGTTTTCTGGCATTTTAGTCTCCTAATTGACTTTATTGCAAATTCACACCAATATGAAAACTGGCGTCATTGATTGAATTGTTGACTGCCGTTGTGACCCTTATTATCAACCCTTCATTTATTCCTCGTAAGTTATCAAGACTACAACTGCATTGCCATTTATACTTGAACTATTACCAGCAATACAGTAAATATACACATTAGTCGCATCAATAAAGAAATCAAACTCGTGGCTGGCTACACTTGTAAAGTTAGGTGGAATTCGATTACCAGTATCGTTAGAAACCAGAGCCTGAACCCCAACTATCTTGCTCTGATTCAATCCATGCGCTATTGTTGCTGAAGCTCCTACGGCAGGAGATGTGCCAGTAAGTTTCTTCATCTTAATTACAGGAGCATCGCTGCCAAGTTTTGTATAACCGTCGATAGTGGTCTCGCCGGTGTTGCTAACGGTAAACTTGGAGTTGGTATCAACCTGCAAGTCCATCAGGAGCTTTGCGCCAGACCCTGTGCCGGTCTCGGTCACGTTAAGAAAGATACCTCTGTAACCTGCAGTACCAGTTTGGTTGATTCTCTGTGAGAGGTTTAGAAAGTCAAAGTTGCCAGTGGAGAGAACGGATTGAACATTTTGAATGACCTCAAGCAACATAGTTCCATTACCAGCACCACGAAAGTAGAGGCCATTACCACTACCACCATCCCCTCTTAGTGTAGCGGCTGCAGACCCCCAAGTAAATGCATCGGAATTTTGACTCAGCCTAATCAGCCCATTCACGCTCAACTTTCGGGTAGCATGAGGAGTTACCCCAATCCCTATAGTGCCGGTGCTGGTATTTACGCTAAGAACATCATCACCAACATACAGATTTCCTGGCACCCGTAGTCTGGTTATTAGAGGATCGGTGGAGTTTTCAATCACCACACCATCAGCAATCACGTCGAAGTCGACATCCACGTCGCCTCCGACAAGTACTCTGTCCAGTGTCAGAACTGTGGGCGAAGTCACTGTGACAATGACATATAGGCCATAGTCACCTGCAGTCGATCCGCCGTAGATAAGAACTGCATCTCCCGCTGAGCAGGTTACGTCAAAGTTTTCGCCAGCCTTTGTTAAAGTAGCATCGCCGGCTGAGGTGGCATCGGTGATTGTCTCGACGACGTTCCCGCCGAAGACGGAAGAGACTTCACCTGGAGTTGCAGCACCAGCTATTCTGATTCCTTCAACTCCATCCGCAATTAAGGAGAGGGATAAGGCGTTGGCAGCCCCCAGGCCAAGAGCAGTAGCATTTCCAAGCGGGTTAAGGGTTGGCACAACGTTTGTTGGAGTGAGCCGGCGAAGGCGTGGGCCATCAGCTTTGAACAGGTCAAGATAGTCTATTAAAATCCTGAACCTTCCGCTCCCCCCGACCGAGCCGATGATGCTACCGGAGGCGGAATAAAATCCTTTGGTAGGGTCACTCTCAAACGCCAACCCCGGAGCGCCTGCCGTTCCATCGTCGATCAGAAGTTGACCGCCAATGGCAACATTCTCATTCTGCGTGTCTACGGTGAAAATATCCCCGCCGTCGGCGTTTTTCCTGACCAGAAACGCCTCAGTGTGGGTGGTGTCGATTATGACTGAGGCTTCAAGAATCCCGCCCGCGAACGTACCTCGTGGCCAATGAGCCTGAAGGTCGGACGGGGCTGCGGCTATGATCCCCGCCACGATAAGAAATGTGAGTATTCTTTTCATCTTATTGTCCTCCAATAGCTTCACTGAATCACCAGGTGGGGAATGCCGTGAGTTGTGTCCGTCCCCGCGTCAGTGTCGGCGTTGTCGATGTAGACCTCCACGCCGTGACAGGGGCCGAAGTCATCTGTAATAGGCCACGAGTAAGTCCAAGACGAATCGTAGTCTACCTGAGAACTCCCATAACGGGTCAGCAGAATACTGTCCTGTTGGCTGATGACATACGATCCGTCAATCAACTGTACCTCCCTGATCCACACATTAAGGGAATCGCTGTCGCTATTTGCCACTGCGGCGTTGATCTTCATTACAAGGGCAATAGAACCCTCCAGCAGGGGTTTACTGTACTCTGCCGGGAACAGTATCTGCGTTGAGTCCTTGAGTCCGCTAACCCCACCTGTCTTGAGCGTGTCCTCTTCGGTTGACGAGGGGAAAACTTCTCTCACCGGCCACGTTGGGTACTGGGCATTGACGGCTGACCAACTCAGTAGACCTGCCAATACCGCTATGACGAAAACCTTTCTTTTCATTTCTACCTCTTTAAGTCTGAAATACGAATTTCAAGATCGGGGTGTTCTCTGTTCCATTCCCGCACTTCGACGTTGACCTGATTTACGTTGCCACGAGCGAGCAAATCCTTGAGCCATACTACCTGATCGCTTTTCATATCGGAGTACGAATACTTCTTTACAGGGAAACCGATAACCGATCCCACTGCCTTTTCCACACTTGCCCTGCCACGTAGATACTCAATCCCCGCACTAACTGAAATAGGTTCAGCTACCTTAACCGGCAACAGAGCCACTTCCTTCCCAATCCTCTTGTAAACATCCAGCGTGGCATCCCCTTTCCTGCGATATTTCTGATGCGTTAAGTCCCACAATCCGCCCGCCAGTGGAGCCAACTTATAGCCGATCTTCTGGAAAGGATCGGCAAAAAACTCAGGCACTTCATGGTGACTCTTTGAGGGACGCCAGTAAGCCGGGCCGCCCTTGATCGTTCTCTCTTTGCCATTCCTGTCCATTACCGTATAGCTTGGCTCATCCCACCATCCCCTGACGTTCCACTTGAACCCCCACGGGTTCTGATACATAAACTTGCCTTCGCCGTCCATCTTTTTCGTAGCTATCCAGTTATACAGATTTGCGCCAGCGTAATAGCCTGCCACACCTGCCACATAGCGACGATACATACTCTCCATCGCGCCCAACTCTTCCGGCATCAGCCTAACCTTGCGCCGCAGTCTTTCCGGCATCAGCGACTTCACTGAGTTCTTGAAGGCGATGATATGCTCGCGCTGCCAAGTGGGCGAGATAAATGTCATCTGGAATGCCTTGCGGCCTGTTGCGCTGAAGTAATACCTCGCCATTACGGTATTGGCCTCCAGTGCGGCGCGAAGATAATCCTCGCCACTGAAGAAGCTGTCCGCTGCCTGAACTACTTGGCGAGCTATCTGGTCTTCAGTCCAACCCTTCGCCTTGTAAATGGGACGCAACCGAGTGAATTCGTCAACCATATACGACCATTTCATGCCCGGCTGAACGATTTCAAATAGCAACTTGGCATTGAGTCGAAGAGGAGCCATCACCGCATTCCCAAGCGCTGCGGCAATGCTTTTAACCCCGCCCCCTTTTACCGTAAAGAGTATTTCGCCGATGTCGTGCGGCGTTGTGGTGGCTTTGCTTATGACCTGCGCCTCCGCCCCCTGTGCATATAGACGGCGAACAATGGGGCCGCCCTCCATAAGTAGCTTATTCCCCCGAATGATGCCGGAAAGGGGGACACGACCAAGCGCAAGTTGATTCTGAGCCAACGATCCTATGTGGAAAAGGCTGAACAATTTCGCCGCTTTCAACGCAAACACAAACTGGGCGAGATTGCCATACGTAGGGCGTTTTACGTAGGCTTTGAGTTGGTGGAAGTACTCCTGCCGTATCCCTATCGGCCCCTGTATCCTATTCAGTATTCCGTTAGCATCCTTCCATACTATCGGCTTGTCGAGGAAGGGATGGTCGAATCTTTCGTAGCCTTCCGTCAACTTCTGCTTCTCCAGCAAGTCCCATCGCTCGATCAACCCTGACTGCTGAGGCTTTCCGCGTGAAGTGCGCTTAATCATTACGCCCTTAACGCCGGGGACACTATTCAGGCTCTTGTGCAATTCCCGTGTCTGATGTAGTCGTATCATAGATGACGTGAACTGACCGACGATCTCATAGGGATTATCGGTTGCAGGTTTAAGCCCGACCTTCTCTACCCCTGTTTTATAGTCGGGGATTTTCTTTCTCTTTGCCTGCGGAGCGGTACGTGAGAACTCACCATAGTGCGGGCTATATGCCCTACCGGTTTCGGGGTCTTTCCACCATTGAAAGAAGTAATTCTTTTGTGTCATAGGGATGAGTTTGTGTTCCGCATTGATGGCTACTGCCTTATCGTTGAGCCTCTTCACCTCCACATAGATACTGCGCTCCTGTGCCGACAATCCCTTTACCCGCTTGGGATCTTGCAACGCGTAGATAATCTCCATCCGTCTGTCGTGAGGCGTACCCTTTATGCGCTTCGCTCCCTTAATCTTCGTCTGCCAGGCGTAGAGCTCACCCTTTCGGATATTAATGTGATGCTTGGTGGGAACAGCAGAGACAGACTTTACAAATCCCTCTTCACCGGGACTCTTGAGTCCCTTCAGTTTAGGCGGTTCACGTAGTGCTGCGGCGATTTCGTCAACCTGCTTGCCAAGTTCGGCGACAACCTTCGGCTTCCCCTTCGGCAGATGTTCCGAGAGTATTACTTCGGGCAACTGGGAAATCTCGCTATCTGGTATACCCTGTTTCTTTAGAGACTCCACAAGAGCACGAGTATTCGCCACTCCCTTCAATCCTCTTAAAGCAGCCGCAGTAATCCCTATACCAAAAACAAGATCAAGTGGATGCTTAAATATCTCCTGACGTGCCTCGTCGATCTCCTCATATGCCGCGAGCCGCTGCTCCGGCGTCCCGCCCAGCATTCTGTATGTTAGGTCGGGTCTCATTATGGCAGGTAGATAGGCGGTGCCTACCTTGCCCACTAATTCGGGATAAAACTTCAGCAACTCCCACGCCATCGTCAGCGGAGTTCTAACTGGATGCTCGAAGACCTGTTCGGGCAATGCCGTCGCCTCTATTGGCAGCCGTGCTAATGAGGTTGCAAAGTTCTGAGCAAACCGCAGGTAATCACCTATGCCACCCTGTGCTTCCTGTGCCGGGAAGAGTTCCTCAGCCCCCCCGCGAAGACGTTCCAAGAACGATGGCTCGCGTTCCCCGAATGCCTGTTCCTGCGCCTGTCGCATCAACTCCTCAAACTCGGCTTCAGGTCGTGCCGCTGTTTTTAACTCATCAAAGGCCGTATCCGAGATGTCCTGAAAACCTTCACCCAAGTCCTTCTGTGTTCTGGCGAGGAAGTCAGACAGCAGGATGTCGGGATCATCGTCACCCGTGAGTTTCGGTATGACGATACTATCCCAAAACTGCATCCTGCGCTCATCCCGTTCCTCGAATGACAACGGCTGCCATCGAGGATCAGCGATCACATTTCCCCACGTTATCGCCATCTATTGCTCATATTACTGTCGGGATTTCCTTCGATTATATTTAGCCATTACATCATCTACGTAGACTTTGGTGGCGGGATGGACTTTCCCGGGGTGTTTTGCAAGGTATGCATCAAGCTTTGGCTCACCAACATTGTAACCCGAGAGAGCCAACTCTATGCTTTTGTATTTCCTTATAAGCCGCTTCAATAATTCCGTTCCACCTTCAATACTTTCTGTCGGATTGTAACGATTTTTGACACCGAGACTTTTGGCGGTAGCCCTCATCAACTGCATTAAGCCTATCTCCCCGTCCTTGCCTTTTGCGTTGGTGTTAAATGAGGATTCTCTCTCGACAACAGACAAAACAAGATCGGGATCAACGCCCTTTTGCCTTGCTGTATCCTCTATCATTGTTTCAAGGCTTGTCCTGCTCGGTGCCTTGCCGCTAAAAGGGCGCTCTTCTTTGCCCGCCACCCTCTTCAAAGAATTGATCCAGTGTGTTTATACCTCCACCTCCCGCCGATGGATGTAGTTTTTCAAAAGCCTTATTATAGTCACGGTGAGCTTGATGAAGTAGAGCGTAGAATGTTGTCCACCCCCCTGCCTTTTTCACCGCCTCCTCCCTTGCTTCAGGATCTTCAATAAGTAGAATTTGCTCAAGCCTATCACGGGATGCCTTTAGGTTGCTAAACACTCCGCCTTTGCCGGTGAACTCACTGCGACTGTAAAGCCTTTTGACTCCATTGTCATCTGTCCATTCGATAACGCTGGGGACTTTAGCGACTTCCTTGTCGGCCTTCTCTGCCGCAGCTTTCGCCGTTGCCGCCACGTTAAACCGGTTCATTACACCCGCAATCTCCGCAATATCAAGCTGTTCAGGATCGCCGGCACCGGTTGCCGTCTGGTAGTCGTAAGGTGTTCCCGCCTCTTCAGCCTCGCCAATCTGCCCGTGCATTTGTTGCAACAGCGCCCCCACCTCATCGCCATATTTGGGAACAGAATCTTCAATCTGCTCCGTGACATATTTCCGCGCCTTTACGTATTTGGAAGCCTGTGACGCAGTGGCAGCCTTCGCCGTTGCCGCATCTGCCTTCTCTGTTGCGAGCAATTGACTGTACCGCCGACCCTCGTCACGCCGTCTAAGGAAGCGGGACTCCTCAAACTCCCGCCCCTCAAGCCGGGTACGCCGCCTCTCAATCGCCGCTTGCATACGTTCCTGCTCACGCTCATCCTCCCATTCCTTTCGACGGTAGTATCCGCCGAGTCCCCGTCCCGCAGTCTCGGCAGCGACGTTCAATCCGTATAGCGATATTGGCATTACACCGGCCTGGATAAATTAGTCCTCGGTCTATTCTGTGCGTATCTTGAGCTTGAGCCCGCAGTATTCCGTCCACCGCCAAACAGATAGGGCAGCAGTGAGGCCAGAGATCCCAGTCCACCGCCCGCCGCGCCAGTCTCCCTATAGTACCCTTCGATTTCGGTTCGATACCTGTCGAGTCTGGATCGTTCCCTCAACTCCGCCCAACGGGAGGTTCTGCCGGCCTTGTCGAGTTCAAGCTGGAGGGCAGCATCGGAAAAGTCCTGTGACGCAGATTTCTCAATGTCCAACTCCATCTGCGGCAACTGCCCGGAACGGTAGAAGCCGCGAGAGCCGGCACGGGAGCGGGTAGTCTCAAGCAATCCCTGCTTCTGTCCGCCGATTCTGCGCCTAACGGCATCCAGCATTCGCTTTTCCTGTTCCGGCGTCAGCCCGCCCGGCGCCTCCTCCGTGCTGGGGAATTGAGGAGCACCGGGACGCTTGCGAAAAAGTCCGGCGATGCCCGGAATTGCAGAGAGTGCCATAGCGAGCGCCGCCCAGGCGATTGCGTAAATTACTTCAGGCTGTTGTTCTACCATTTTGCTATCCTACCAAGTTGCGGTTGTACCAGCTACCGTGCCGGTTACAACCCATATTATTGTCCTTTGGGCGCCGACCCCATTATGAAGCCTGCATCCAACAGTTGTCACCCTTGAAACCACAACCGTATAATCATCCTCTATGCTGTCAGGAATACCGGCGATAAAGACATAGGCTCGCACGTTAGGTGTCCCGCTGTAAGTATTTGTAAATGTTACATCCACATCAGCACCGTTGGCAACATCGGTTTCTGTTCCCCGTTCCTGCTTGACGACCTCCCCCGTCGTCGCGCCGGTGGTCTTCCACGAGCCTGCATCCTCTTCGTTGGAGGTCAGGTCACGCTCGAAGACATACTCGTCATATTCGCTGCCGTTCGCAATCCATACCTTCTCCCCGTCGGCATAGTGCCTACCTTTGACAACGTCGGCGAAATCGGCACGGCGGGGGGAGATCGTCGGATGCTTGACCGCGGAGCGGATCTCCTGACGAGTTTTGCGGGTATCGGTCATATTCCGATGGCAACCCAGCGATAATCCCTGTCCCCCCATCCCAGTATTCCGCTACCACCTTCCACAACATCAAAAGAGGCAGCGGTGACATTCCGAAGATAGTTAGTGCCCTTGCTCCTGAAGTCAGCATGGTCGGTGCCACCCTCCATATAAAGTACAATTAGCGGGATTTCGTCAAAGGCTACACCAGTAAAAGTAATCGTATCGGTTCCATTAAAAGAGATTGTGTCAGAACCTGTCTTGAAACGTATCGTTCCGCGAGTGCCGTTACTGGCGGCCAAATCTATACGATCTCCGGCAATCGCAGTCATTAACTTACTGTTTACACCATCATGGTCGTGTCCGCCGGAGGTGTCAAAGAGTGTCTTGGCTTCGCCGATTCCTTCATCGGCGATATTATCGTCGTCAATGTCGTTGACCTGCGCCTCAACCTCGTCAAAGTTCTCGTTTACATCCGTTCCTGATGCAGGTGCATCCCGCTTAAACGAATGTGGTACTGCTAAGGAGCCCATTTTAACCCCGTATGTATTTTGTAGCCCAGCGAAAGAGCCGTAAGCTCAAACTTACTTGCTGTTCTTAACATAATTTCCAATTCTATAAACTTCCCCTCAGCATTTTCAGGGAAGTTTAGTTCGGATATGATTTCGTCTATGTCAGACCATATCATTGTATCGCTATCATAAATTATAAAATGATCGCCACTTGCGGGATTACTCGTCCAGGTTCCACTTATGGTAAGCGTGTCTGCGGTATTGGATGCTATCGTGGCGGTTTCGGTTGTATCGTCGGCGTGTTCTACCCATACAATATCACCGGCATAGGCATTGACTGTCCAACTTTCGCCAGAATCAGTAAGTGTATCATTTGTGCTACTGGTTGCATCACCAGTACGCCTTGCCCATTTATTGTTCCCCCAACTTGTATCTCCCTGACTTGGAGTTACCTGAAAACTACCGCCAGCACCCTCCCCGCCGTCCATTGTCCAGCTTATCGTAACCGTACCTGTTCCGAATATCCGTACCATTAGCTCCAGCAGCCACTTCAGCAGGCGGACAGAGTCGATGACCAGCATCGGCGTCCGCCACCTGATGCGGATGTTCTGCGTTGCATCGTCGAGGACAATTACGTAGTAGTCTGAAGAGGCGGGATTCTGCGTCCACGTCCCGCTTCTGGTAATCTCTGTTCCCGTGTTCGAGGTTATCGTGGCGGACTCAGGGGTTGCGCCATCGTAATAATGCACGTAGATCGTGCCCGTAGCCCATTCATTTGTTGTCCAAGCTGCAGCACTATCGGTAAGCGTAGAAGCTCCGCCACTCGTCGCCTGACCGGAGTCGCCGTCCACCTCATTCATCGACTCGGTGTTATCCTCAAGGGTTACGATATTGTGATAATCGCCCCTGTACAATTCGTTCTCATCATCCTGTCCCTGCCACACGCACCACGCCGTTGCGCCAAGATGCGGGATAAAGAACCACTGACCCGTGTCCAGCCTGTAGACCAAAGTCCCATTCGCCTGCGGATGCCCCCCACCGCCATCGTCGGCAACCTTAGTGCTACTCTCCAGAATAGAACCATGATCACCGAGTGAGCCATCGTAAAGTCCACGCTCGTCGTCCAGCGTCAACGAAATCCAAGCCTCGTTCCGCGCCTCGTGGTAGACCACCCGGGTATCGGTAGCGATCTTCGACTGGACTACCTTGCTCCAGCGTCCGATGACGTTCGATCCCTTCTCGCTATGCGAGATGCGCGAAAGCCGCCTGCCGTCCCAAGCCCATATCCCTGCAAGGTTTACGAACACCAGCACCCCGTCGCAGTCCGTTAGGCACTCCTTGTCGAGCGTTCCGACGGACAGCACCCGTGCCGTGAAGTTCCATTCGTAAGGATGCCCCTTGACGTTCATTACCGCCGTTGATAGCCGCTTGAAGATGTAGAGTTGCCCCTGGAACTTGATGAGGGCGGTTATCCTGTCTCCGTCGTCGGGATCGATGTCAACGTAGTTGGCTATCGGGAAGTAATCGGGCTGATCCTCCATTGAGTAGTACAGGCGATTAGGTTCGTCGGGATCACCTGCAATGAACGCCCTGACATTACTCTCGCCGAACATAATACAGTACCGGCAGTTTTTCGGTACGGTATGATCTTCGGGCGCGGTGGCGTGATCGCCGTGATAGAGCGTATTCCCCGTAATGTCATTCGTGTTGTCGATGAAGCCTGCCGTTACCCAATAGTATTGACCTGCGATTATGTCATCGGCGGGACTGGTCGTAGCTTGCCCGTCAGACGCCACCACCGTCAATTCCGTGTCATTTACCGGTGCAACTGACACTTGGTATACTGTGGATTTCCCAATCATATAAAAGGCGTCGCCCACCGTTATACCATCACCATCGAAATCTGTGCCAATCCCAGTAACCAAACCAGTAGCTCCATTGAGAGCAACTGTGCCTGCCCCTTCCGCATCCGTATAGGAGATAACCCCCTTTGTTAGCGTTGCCGCCAGATGTCTGTCAGTTCCAGAGACACCATCGGCAGGCGCACGATATATCCTTATCTGATCGGCGAACTCATTCTCGTAGTCATAGTTATTGACGATTGACCATGTTAGGGGATTAACGTATACCCAGACCTTCTTGGTCGCTCCACTCGGATTGTACTCAAGTCTATTGGCGGTCGTCGAGGCGTTCCCCTCCAGTGAACGGGTGCTGTCGTAAAGGCTTACGGAATAGTTGACGGTTACATCCGCCAGGTTGCCCGCCGCGTTCTGCTCCACTGAAGCCAGTGCCTCCGTTGCATTGGAAAACTGCCGGTAGCCCCAACTGCCAACACTCGTGCCGTCGTACTTGATCGGACGGTTGTAGCCGTCGGTCAGGTAGAGGATATCCTTGTAGATCAGGTGGTCGAAGACGCGATTGGTGTATGAGTAGTGCAGGTTTCCCAATGCAGCACCGTAGAGCAGGTTCGAGGGAATGAGATACCACGACGAGTACGCCACGCTGCCTGGACTCAACAGTGGAACCCACGCCCCGCCGGCGTAGTTCAGTATGTTATCCCACGCCAGCGCCAGAAACTTCTTTGTCGTGCCGTCCTGTTGAACGTACCGGATGAGCGTATTCGGTCGATCCGCCATCTTGTAGTTCAGAGTAGAGTGCTTGGAGTTGCCCCTGACCTTTGACAGCATCCCACCGTGTGGACGGAGTGACTCCAGTATTCGTGCATAGACCGACAGTGCCGACCCGGACTTCACCATAATGGGATTGTCGTCTTCTTTCAACCCCTTGAACTCGGTGATGCTATTTTCAAGCATCTGGGTCATCGGCCACCCATCACGTCTCGCACTCCACCGACAGTCACGCCGGACAAGCCGTACCGATTGAAGTACTCTCGGTTGATGATGACAATTCCCCGCTCATACCGCCCGTCATACCTGTCGGAAAGCGGTAGATTGCGGGACTTCTTGGACGCAGCATCCCTTACCGTACCGTCCACAACAAGCCTGTGTAGGTAGAGGGGGAGTGTCATGTTGCCGCTCTCGGAGGGCTTCTTCATATAGATGAAGCGATAAGTCCTGCCGGAGACGGGGATGGGGTAGAGTTCAAACGTGGCTCGTCCGCCTGATCCCGAACCGGCAAGATCGAAGATGCTGTATATTCTTGTGCTGGTAGAGTCCTGCGCCAGTTCGTCTTCGTTACTCCGTATCTCCTGAAGCACGTCAGGGGTAACGAGTGTCCACGGAACACCAAACTTGCCGTCGCTCTCATAAACAAGAAACTGGATAGGTTCGATATTGGCAATCGACAGGTGAAGGTATCCCGCGCCACTCGTATATGTGGATTGCGTTCTGCCAATCAATGGGTTCAGCGCATCCGGCACGACCCTCTCGGATACGTCCCGGATATTATCCACCAGCCAGTCATCGATCTCGTCGTTAGCCCAGAAGGCTGGAGTACTCTCGCCGAGAATCCGCCGGACTCGTGTTCTGAGGTCATCTCTCGTAACAGTCATCTACAGACCCCTTTAGACAGGGGGAGACCAGAGCCTCCCCCTGTCCGATAGAGTGTTTACGGCTTGAACAGGCAGTTATGCAAGTATGCAGGGGAACAGTCGAGTGAGCTGCCGTTATCGTCGGTGAAGGTCGTGGAATCACCCAACGTAAATGCAAAGACAAGATGTTCCTCACCTGCCGCCATCGTGTCGGCCTCACCGTCAGTGGAGTGCCCGATAAGGGGGTCTTTCAATGAGACCCCTGCATCGTCACGCACGGTTGCCATATAGCCGGATACCTGAATCCAGCCGTATGAGTTCTGCGCAATGCTGACGATGGCAACACCCGCAACGAGCGGACTGTCTACGCTTATGTCGTTGTGGACGTTGAAGAGGTCGAAGTTCGCCAAGTCAGCTTGGTAAACAACCTCACCCTGCAACAGGGCTGCCGTTACGTTCTTGATGTAGCGGTAAGCCTTTAGCCCATCGATACTAAACCTGAGTTCGCCGAGTACTTCGAGTTGGGTCGTACCCGTTACCGTCAACTGTCCTTCGTGTATTGCCTTTAGAAGTGCCATTATTGCCCTCCTTAAGGCTTGAATAGACAGTTGTGCAGGAATCCGATGCAGCAGTCCAGCGTAGTCCCGTTATCGTCCTCGAAGGTTGTTGCAGCGCCGAGTGCCATCCCGAACACGATATGCTCATTGCCGGTGGTGTCGTCACCGTCGGCCTCGCCATCGGTAGTCGCGTGACCGACAAGGGCATCCTTCAGGGCAATATCGTTCATCGATCGGATGGTAAGCATCTGCCCTGCTACCTGCACCCAGCCGTAGGAACCGGAGGGAATTGAGTAGAGCGCGACGCCCGCTACCAGCGGACAGTCATCGGACAGGTCTATCGAAACCTGGTACAAGCTGTATGAAGCCAAAGGTCCTTGGTAAACGCATTCACCTTGGAGAATGGCTTCAGTCGCATAGCAGTAACGATAGGCACTCAACCCGTCAAGGCTGAGTCGCAACGCCCCCAGCGTTTCAAGCTGGGTCGTACCCACGACGGAAAGCTCCTCGCCGTGAATCGCTTTAAGTAGTGCCATTGTGAACCTCCTTTAGCTTTCGGCTATGTTTTTGTAAGCGCCCTGAAGCCGCGGATTGTCACAATACAGGATGCACTGATTGACCAGATACCGGCTCTTCGCCATCTGATTGTGAGGCTCGCGCCAGTCTGTCAGATGGAACCAGCCGTTTTCACGTCCCACGATCCCGAGGGTTCGCCGCTTGCCGATGCCCTTCTGGTTCACGAAGAAAATATGCTTCGCCGGGCAATAGCTGTCCCAGTAGATCTCAGCACCGTGATAGCGCAGACGGGTGAAGCCGATGTCGCCGATGTCTTCGCCTGTGTACCGCTGTTGATGCCGGATCGCGTCTTCGATGAAACCCCAGATCGTCTGGGTGGTGAGGATGTGAGTGGGCTGAGTGCCTGCGGCTGAACAGTTGTTCATGCCGCTACGCAACAGCTTCAGGATGTGGTTGGCATGGGTCGGATCGGTCGTGGTCGCAACCGAATAGGCGGTTGTGTTGTCAAAGCCGGGATCCCACCAGGGGTAACCGGTCGAGTCGATGCCCCACCAGGTGCGGTCGTCGTCGCACAGGTTACGTAATCCGTGCAGACCCTTCAACTGCATTCCCGTGCGCGAGGCGGCGGAATTGTAGATGCCGGTCGCCATCAGGTCGAGCATATCGGCAACCATTCCGTCCATATCTGCCGTCAGCTTGTTGACGACGTACTCTTTGCCGCGTGCAGCAAGCTCTTCGTCCCAGTTCCAGGAAAGTCCGACGTAGTAGTCGATCATTTCCTGAAGCGCGGCGTCGTACTTGCGATTGGGGTCGGCGTCCAGTATGTCGTAACCGGCAAACGATCCCCTCGCGGTTGCGCGAGTGTGCCGGAGAGTTCTGCGGACTTTCTTCCCGCCCATCAGAAGTTCACTCTTTGTCCGGGGGATCTGGCTGCCGGTCTCGGTCTCGGTACGACCGGACGAGAGAAAGAGACTCAAGCCCGGTGATACGTCACCAATCTGATCGGCAACCTTGTCCGGAATGACGTGATCGTTCATGAAGCCGAGAAGGTCGGTTCCGAATTGATAAGCCAAGTTATTCTCCTTTCAAGCCCCACCTCTCCCGTCTCCGTCAGTTACTCAAAGGAGAATAACGACTCAGAGGTCAGGAGGATTGGAGCTCTTCGTATTTTTTGAACTCTGCGGCGGTGTCGGCGCTGGAGTCGAATTTGAACCCCTTGCCGCCTTTGCCGCCAGCAGCACCTTTTGCCCCTTCGGTCACTACCACACGCTTTCTCGTGACGGGATCCACCGCGAACTTTTCGGGGTGAATGCCCTTGAACATTTCAAAGGCGTGCTCGACATTGCCGATCTTTCTCTTCTCGGCCATTTCAAGGATTTCGCCTTCGTTCTTCGCAAAATCTTCGTTCGCGCGAAGAGCGGCGAGTTGCTGATCGAGCCTAAAGTCGGCAATTTCCTCTTCGAGGGCTTTGAACTTCTCGTCATTTTCGCCGCCTTCAGCCGGTCTGTTACGACCGGCGTGGCCAACTATCAGATCAAATTCCCTTTTTGCCGCATCGGGGTCGGTCTGCATGGTCTTCAGCAGACCATCAAAGACCTTTACCCCGGCAAGGGCTTTGTCGAGTTCCTTCTCTTTCTCTGCGACTGCGGTGGTTTTGGTGGTGTAATCAGCCTGACGCATTTGACCGTCACGCATAGCGATTACCTCCGCCTCGGAGTATTCCTTGCCGTCAACCGTAAACTTGACGGGTTCGGGGTCTCCCCCTCCTCCGCCGGGATCCGGGTCAGGTGCTGGATCTCCACCACCGCCATCGCCTTCAGGTGCGCGTAGCAACCGGACGAGGCTATTGCTGTAAATGGACATGGAACCTCCTATCAATTCCTTTGTGTGCGGTTATTCCGAGGTGCTTTCGCTTGTCCCGAAGTCCGCTACGTGGGTTGTTCGACAGTAGGGTTAAAGGTTAGACTTCAACCGTTTATAACATTCGCAGTCCTATGCCACCGCCCTGAAGGGCGAGCGACTGGGCTGCTTTGATGTCGTTGGTTACACAGCGTCCGTTCACGAACGTCAAGGGGATTGTCCTCAACACTTTTCCCATTCCGTCGAGAACGGAGACTTTGATCTTTCCTTCGAGTGGCACTACCTGGCCGTCAGTGGTCTTCATAGTCTTCTTGATGGCAACGCGGGGTTTTCCCTTGTCAACATCCGGCCAGTTGTCGTAATCGATGTCAACCATTGCCCGAGCGGCGGACGGGGCGTTGGAGATATGGCCGTGAACGCCATCGACAAAGCTCCGTAGCTTGGCATTCTCCTGCGCCAGCGCCGCTATCTTCTCCTCATACTCCAGCCGCAAGCCGTCGATTGCACGGCCAGATTCGGACGTGCCCGCGGGCGGTTTCCACACGGTGGGTTCCGGCTGAGTAACCGGTTCGGCCTTTGTGGGTACGGTGTTCTCTGCCTTTTGAGGGGCCTTCTTTCCCGATCCCTTGATTCCTTTAGGCATTATTTCTCCGTTTTAACCTGCGCCTGATTGCGCCAACTTTCGCACTGTTGACCCGTTCGGGCAGACTTTTACCCTTCGCGGTGTGCCTCTCCATCCGCCTTGCGATCCGGGGATGACGGGATTGCATGAACCTTCGCTGGGCATTACTCCTGAGCGGCATTCTGTCCTCCGTTGCCCTGTTGAGCCTGCTGCATAGCGTTTGCAATCACCTGCTGGGCGATACCCCCCTCGATCTGCTGCGTCTGCTGCTGCTGCTGTGCCTGTATCTCCATCTGCTTCAACTCCAACTCCTGCTGGCGTCGCTCTTCACGCTTTTCCGTGAAAAGCTGCTGCAAACGCGGGTCTTCTGCATATTCCAGAACCAGATCACCGGGTACTCCGTACTGTTCGAGTTCGGCGACCGCGGTGAGGATCTGTATCATTTCCGACATACTGCGCCGTTTCGTACCCACCACGCGGAAACCCAGTCCTCTGGTATTTTCAGGATTGTAGGGAATAAACTGCTGCGACTCCCTTACCGATTCGTCTGGCACGTCAAACTCTTCCTCGTCGAACTGCTGTGCGATATAGGCGAGCATCTCGCGCGCCTGCTTGAAGCCGATACTGATCCGCTCTGCCTTCAGCAGTGTCCTGTTATCGGCCTTGACCTGAAGCAGGTTGATGGCAACGCCCGAGGTCACGCTGCCCGGCTTCTCTCCCCGCGCCACATCGACTTCGCCGCTAACATCCCTCATCACCGCCCTGTACCACGCGATCACCGGCAACAGATGATGCACAATGGGCGGGATAGGTGGCGAGAAAGACGCCTCGCTGGGCTTCACCTCGCATACCAGATCGAGGATAATCTGCTCGCCCGGTCGATTGGTAATGTCGTTTTTCTTGACCCCTGCCCTGCCGTGCCATATCGTTTTGGGGTTGACGACCAGATCGACGTTGTGCATAAGCTGCCGGACTATCCGGTTCAGCCCGTCCTGCAACGGGATCAGGTTCGAGACAACCGACATACTCCAGAGGTCGTCTGTCGGATAGCAGGGGATGTAGACGAAGGGAAACCTGCCAGTATTTTCGTAGAGCTTCTCAAACGGGTTGTGGCGATCCAGAAGGACGAGCAACTCGGGTTCGCCGCCGACCTTGCTGTCCGCGTCGCAGCCGACAGCGATGTTGATAAGCCTGCCAAACGGGTATACGGGTACGATCTCCTCCGGCCCCAGTATATCTTCGCCGTCCTCCTCGTCCACGCCGATCACTTCGCGCTCTATCCGCGTAGTGCCGTCCCGTACCCAGCACTCCAGTCGCAACACGCGCTTGGCCTTCTGGAAGGCTGAGGAGATGCCTCCTGCCGATGCCCGATAAACCGGCGTCGATTGATTGACCGGCGTGAACGAGAAACCGATGGACGCATCTCCCCCTGTGCCGGGCGGGCCTTCGGGCGCCCCCTCCTTCGTTTCGATCTTCTCAAATTCCGCCTTCAACCCCTTTATCGCTTTGCCAAAGAACAGTTCCGTGCCGCTGATGGTGTCGAGCACCTGATCGATTATGTACATTGAGGCGTCAAAGCTGGGTGCGTCGGGGTCACGCACCACGCGCCGGTTGTCGATCCGGCTTACCTTGACATCGGAATACCCCTTCAGGATCGCTCCGCCGTCGAGCACGAGATCGTGAACTATATTGGGCTTGTCATCCTCAATCGCCGACTCCCGCCACGCGAGCTGTACTCGCTGCGAAAGTGCCTGCGTCGCCGGAATGTCATCCTCCTTCAGTGCCAGAATGTCCGTACTGGCAACAGACTCGGCGATCTTCGGCTTCATCGTCTCAATCGTGGCGTGGATCTCGTTTACGAAGACCTTCGACTTGAAGTCCGGGATCGCGTCAAGGTCAAGTTGCTTGCCGTTGTAATATCTGCGATACTCGTCGGACGCCTTGTGCCACGGCCTTATGCGTTCCGTTGCGTGTTCAAACAGGGCGTACACCGCCCTCGCAACCTCATTCGGCTTGCTGACCGGCGGCATTCTGCCGCTGGAGAGAACTTCCTCTTTTATGTTTTGGAGGGATGGCTGTTTGTCTTCAGCCGACTTCTTGCCTTTATTCGGCTTCCTGTAATTAGGCATTACGCCCATCTCCAGTCAGTCTGTGGTCGTGAGTCATCGCCTATGCCCGCAAAGGCTTCAAGGTCAAACTGTTCAATACTTTTCACCTTTTTCGTTTCCTGCGTCGGTTTGTAATATGCCTGAGTTGCCATCGCCCATTGCCTGAGCGCGTCAACCCTGTCGTCGTTCACTTTTACAACCTCGTCCGGTTGCGCCATGTGGCTTTCCTGTCCGGGCTTCAACTCCCGCCACCGATACTGTCCTATCTCCTCAACGATACCGGGACAGTTACGGTGAACGAAGAACCGCGGCGCGCCCATCACGCCCGGCTTGTAGGGATGCGGCTTCTTGGGGTCGATCCGCATCATCTGCTTAATCTTCTGAATCCCGACGTGCGGCTTAACTCTTGTTCCCGCCATGATGTTCACTCCGCCGTCGCGGTAAACCTGCTGCAGGTTGCGACCGTCTACTGGATTCCTGTTCATCGCGTCGTGCGGCCCGAAGACCGGCAGTTGACTTCCGTCTTCGAGCGTCAGCCGGGTTGAAATCTGATTGATGTGCCACTCCGGCAACTGTTCTCTCGCCGCGTGTTCGTCATAGACGTGCCAGTTGCCTTCGTAGTCCACGCCTATCCAGACGAACGCCGTCAGGTGATTGTAGCCGAGGTCGCACCCCACACCGGCCTTCATTTCCGCCGCCATCGGAATTGGATCGATCAAGTGGTATTTCGGATCCCATTCGTTGTAAACCTGCCCGGCGAAAGTGTCCCAACTGCCGTAGATGTACCGCTTTAGCCAGATGGGATCGTATGCGTCCATCAACTCTTCGACATATCCCGGTCGGCGGAACGGGTTGTCGAGCGTGGTGGCTTGTATCATGTCGTACTTAGTCTTGTCGGGATCGCCGTTTATCCACCGCTTCCATATCCAGTTATGACCGGCTGGATTGCCAGTGACCGCCCCCCACACGGGCGGGCCACCCGCCTTACGTCCCATCCTACCCAACAAGGTCAAGAACGCCGCCTCTGATACCTCTTCCGCCTGGTCGATGAAGAACCAGTTGATGTTCAGCGACAGCAACTTGGCGAGAGCCTCCTCGTCGTTCAGGGCGCGGAAGAATATCTCCGACCCGTTCTTAAACCGGAGGAAGTTTTCCTGCTGGTTAAAGCGTTCGACGTAGGGATGCCCCGCTATTGTACTCTCGGTGCATCCCATAATTTCAAAGAACTGCTTTCGGGTCGTATCCTTTAGCTCAGGATACGTTTTTCGGGCTATAAGCCCTTTGTTGCCGGGATAATCAAGGCTGTGCTTAAGCCCCCTGATACATCCCGCGTGGGTCTTACCGTTATTGAATCCGCCGAAATAGCCCGGGTACAGCGCGTCTGAAAAGACAAACTGTTCCTGTTGCGGTATTTTGGTGAGATCCCATTTTATCTTCTTGTAACCCAAGATTCGCTTCGGTTATGCCAGTGTTGCGCCAACGTCATACGGCGACCAGACGACGTCCCATTTGACCTGACCGGTCTGACCGGCTACGGCGTCATTGTGGTGAATCTCCAGTACCCCCGCCGCCAGAATGATCCCGGTCGATGGCAACTGGACATTCCCCGACTCTCCCGCCACGAGTGCGCTGCCCGGTGCGCCGGGCAAACTAAGAAGCGCCCCCTGCTCGTGTCCTGTCAGATCAAGCGCGATACATAGGTCAGTGGTAGTTCCCGTCGTTGGATTTACTTGGAGTTTGACCCTCGTCTGCTGTGCCGTCATAACGATGGTAACTTCGCCGATAATCGCGTGGAGCAGTACCCGCCCGCCTGAGATTGTAAACAGTGACGCTGCGGTATTATTTGGTAGAAGCGTCGCGGCGGCTGCCGCTCTGGCCGCACCGGGTATCCCCATTATGGGAGCGAGCGTGGCCAGTGTAGCGGGCAGCGTGGTTCCGGTGTCAGTGAGGATGTCTGCCAACGTCACAGGCAGCGTTGTACCGGTATCGACGAGGATGCTGTCGGCCACTCCATCGACGACGATCAGTTCCGTTACGACCTGCTTAATGTAGGCAAGGAGCGAGTCGGTGGACGTTACCGCGCCGGCAGCCGCCGCATCCGCCTTTCTGCCGATGGTCTCGGTGAAATCGAGGTCTGTAGTGGTGTCGGCGGGGACGAGGTCGGTGTCTACCAGAACTTGGAAAACGCCGTCCCCCTGGGCCAACAGCTTGCGTGTCTTAGCCATCGGTCATCCCGCTACTATCGTACCGCCACCAATGCTCTCATAGTGGATGTACCAGTCAATCACGCCCGTGTTGGTGTCTGCATAAGTCACCTTGATGTCGCCCGGGCTCATAATTATCCCCATATAAGAACCCTCATTCGTTGACGGCGTGGCTTCAGCAATGTCCAATGTGTCAATTATCGCATCACTCACATCACCTGTAATGCGGTAAATTGCTCCCGTTACATCGGCGCTTATGTCAAGAGCCGTACAGAGATCAATGTCTGCTCCGCCATCATCGGGATCATAAACGATCTGCATATTGCACGCCTGAGTTTCGATCACCGTAGTGACGTATCCGACAATCTCGAATACCCTGACCAGTCCGCCGGTAATGCTGAACAGATCCATTGAGGCCAACGGTGAAGTGTCGGTCGTACCCGCTATCCAGCGTGCCCCCATACCGAGTGTGTCGCACAAATACGCGGCAAGTGCCGCTTGGTCAGTTGTCGAAGTGGGGAGGGTTAAGAAAGGCCCATCCCCCTGTCCACCTAATTTTACAGCCATCTGTTTCTCCTTGCTTTACCTACCACCCTACCGATTGCCATTTGCTTAAAACGCCATCGGTTCCGGCAATTAGAACCGAGGGCTACCTATTCGGTATTCCCCTCCGGGAGACTTTCAACCTCCGCCATCTTCTCCAGTGTCTTCGGGTCTTTGGGCTCCTTAGTCGCGCTGAGCCTCTTCCTGTTTTTGATGAGGGGGGTACTTTTGCCCTTGTTATGCTCACTGACTACGAGTTCCATCAGCGGGCCGGTCAGGCTCAGGTTGGCGTCAAGGCTAAACCTGTCGCGCCGGGAGTATTTCTCGGGTCTCGTCCGCTCCAGCCGCCATGCGTCGGCCTGAAAGTTGTTGCCCGACTTCTTGCCAATTCCGACAAACAGGTCACGCTCGAACTCCGCCCTCGCCTTTCTGAACCCGTTGAAGGCATCGACGTAGAGCTGCCTATGGACGCTGATCTCCTCGCCATCCTCAAGCGCGTCGAATGCCGTCTCCCCCTTTTCCATCCAATAGCTGTATGACCGCCTACTCACTCCCACGAGATCGCAGGCGGTATTTATGTAAAGCCCTTCACGGAGGTAGCCGGAGATCTTCTTTATCATCAGGGCTGTAAGTTTGCAATTTCCTGACATCAGCCCGTGTCCGATGCTCTGGTTTCGGCCTCACGTTCTTCCCTCTGCCTCAAATCCTGGTCAGAGGGGGTGAAGACGACGGCCTTCAGTTCTGCTTGGTGGGGTTCAACGGGTGTAGCGGTGAGGGGGGAGAACTCTTCGGCCAGTTCCGGGCGAGAGTCTGCCGTTTCGCTTAGATCTTGATCCATCAACCGTATTCTCTGCTGGCACTTAGACCTGTCCAGCAACAGAATGACGAGATTGGCCACGGAGACGGTGGCTATCACCACCAGGCTGGCAGCAATAGTGAACAGGAGATCTACGGAGACCTGCATCTTCGCCCCTCAGTCTGCCGATTTGTCAGTTTCACCTGCCATAATGGCGGAATATATGTAATTATCTGACAAAAGTCAAGTCCCCGGTCGAAAAACAAGGAAAATCAGGTCATGTCGTCACCAGCCACTGAAACAGCGTAGTGATACCCCAGCCCAGCGCCAGGCAACCGGCGGCGAACACCGCCAGTATGATAACCGGTCAACACCGCGGACACGACGAAGCTCGGCGCACCCACGCCCCAGCGATAGTGATAAATGCCGTGACTAAGCCAATCGGGTAGATTATTTAGCTCGCCCATTACTGACCTCCTTTTCGTCTCTCGCTATTCCGGCGATTAAGAAGTGAACCGCCAAAAGCCCTATCCATGAATTCCTTATCCTGTTTGCTGTTAGACAGGTTGCCAACAAGCAACTCCAACCCCGACCCCTTCTCACCCAACGCCTGGATGCAGTCCGACGCCTCGCAATGCTCATCGCCCTCCACGTTATCCTTAAGCGTTTGGCGAGTGTCGTTACCCCCGGTCAGCGAACCCCCGCAATTATCACAGTTCATCTTCCAATCCCCTTTCTGTTAAAAAACACAACCCCCCAACTATCAAGAACTTACAAAAACACTACGCCCGTTATTTTACTGTTTTTTTATCTGACCAAACCCAAGTGACTGCTAACTAAAGAGTTAAGGAATAATCCTGATTTTTAGATTTAGACATAGGGTGAAGGTATATATCTCACCCGTAGTCGCGTGTCAGGTACTGGTACATTGAGGGGTACACCCCCTTAATCGCTGTGGGTCAGTAGACAGCAGCCGCCTTGCAGCCAGTTTCGCACAGCCACTGTCAAGGCCAAGCAGCCCCCACAGGGTGAGCCAGATCGCGTAATCGTACCATCGCAGTCGTCCGAGCTTGCAGTGTACTTTCTTCCTCTCGTCCATCACTCTCCTCCTTTCCCTGCCTGAGTGGCAGGAGATTATAGTTTACATAACGTCCGATATGCGCCGTCCTGTCATTGTGGCGTAGTGACCAGTGCATCGAACCAGGCGGCAAAGGCATCCTCAGCCGCTTCGTTCGTCTCCCTGGCTAACGCCTCAGCCTCTACAGTTTTGCCCCGGTTAAGCGCCTTGATTGCGACGTTAAACTCGTCCACTGCCTGAGAGAATAACGCCGACAGCCGACGCAGATTATCTTCGCCTTTCAAGTCCTTATCCCCCAATGCTTTACATTCTTGGCACGGTTTTCTTGGCACGGTTATTGACAACCCCCGCGCGTGCGCGCTATAAGAGGAACACATGTGCGCGCTATAATTAGCAGAAGGCTTACGGGGAGCCTTTTTTTTCGGCACCGGGATAATCGCGATTTAGCTTCATTCCTCACTATTCCCCCCTTTACTGGCTATGTTTACGGGACTTACCATCTGTCTACTCTTGCCTATTGCCCGTCTATGCGGGATCAGGGGGTTGTTAGTTTCGCTTACTTTCACCTTGTCCTCGCTGGTTTGTGCGTTTCCACCCTCCGGCTTTCGCCTGGGTGCTTCTTCAGGTTTACTGTCATCCTATCGATCCTGGCGCGTTGCTGTGTTCTCTGTGTGGATTCTTCAGCGTCCGGCTCCAGCAGGTCGCGGCGGCTATCGAATGCCCTCCAGAGGGTGAACTTCCGCCCGTCTATGCTTCCGGTACGATATACAGCGTAGTCGATCCTGCGCTCGTCGCAGTGGTCCTTGACGCTTTGCAGGTCGGCTATGCTTAGGGCTTTACTCACTTGGATTGGGTAGGGCGGAAGATCGTCCAGGGTTATCTTTACTGCTGGGCTGGGCTTTGCTCTTGTCACTACTCACCTCTTTTATTTTCCTGTATGTACAATTTCTCTTGCATTCGGGATATTCTGTGCTTATCTTAGCGGTTGAGACATCACACGACGGCGCAGGCTTTTTCACGTTTTGGAAGCCCATCCGGTTTTATTGGCTTGCGCCAGTGATGTCTCCCCGGTTGGGCTTTCTTTATCCAGGGAGTTGACAATGGAATCAGTACTTGACAGTTGGCAAGCCGGTCTCATCACTGACAGGGAATGCACTGACAGCCTTGAATGCCTGAAGGTGCGAGGTGCGATTGAAAGTGATCCCACCACAGGCAGGAAATACTTCCTGGGCTATGACTACGACGCCCAGGAATGGATCGACACAAGGCTAACCGTCTAACCGCCTTCGGGCAAACACAGGGAGTTGACGATGGAAATAACTGACATAGACAATCCGCCTAAGCGTCACAAATACAAGGTCAAGGCATTCATGGTAACCCGCCGAGAGGAAACGCCCGACGGGTGGAGGCTTGAGGGCGGATATTGCGGGGAATGTAAGCAGGACTTGTCAAGATATTACAATCTGATGAGAGACGGTTCGGGTCGACGGCGTTGGAGTAAGCTACACGAAATTGGCAGTAAGACAAACTACTACCACACCACCAAAACAGGGAGTTGACAATGAAAAGCGATCTACAGGAAATCCTCAACGACGCGCTCGACGAACTCAAGGAGCGGATGAAGGACTACCCAGACGAGGACGCCGACGACGTTGTCTCTGAGATAGCCGACAGCAGCGTCCCGGTCTATTATTCCGACCTGCTTAAACTTGCCTCGGGCTGCAATGACCTCGCAACCGCCGAGCCTGAATGCGGCCCGGCTTTCGACGGCAAACCGACACCGGTGAACATAATCGCGGCCAACGTATACGAGGCGGTAGACCAGCACCTCCGCAATTACCTCTCGGCCATTTGATACCGCAGAAGAGGCAGAGTGTGAAGCCTAACCTCCCCTCGTGGGAGTCGGCTGCGTCCAGCGACAGCGGATGAGAGCCCGCTCCGGTGAGCATCACACCGGGCAGCCACAAGGCCGGAAACACCGGCAAGTAAACAGGGAGTACATCGTGAAACTATCGGAACACGAAAAAATGATCCAGCGAGCGATCAGAAAAGCCCTTAACTCAAGTCATCACATTTTTAGCTTTCGGAGGTTGGCTAAAACGCTCGCAGACACAGAGTCACTCAGGCAACGGGAAGAGGACATATTCTCCGCACTCACTCAAACGCTTAAATACAGATAACCACCACGCCGCAAGGCATAACAGGGAGAGGAAAATGAACATACGTAAACACTTGGACGAGCTTGGTGCTTGTTCTGAAGCTGTCGATTGGGCAACGAAGTATCGCAGCCGTCAGAAGGCGTGGGACGAGTGCGAGAACGCCGAATGGATGCTGTGGTATTGTACCAGAGTATTTAAGACCTTCACACCAGAGATGCGCCTTGCCGCTTGCGGCTGTGCGAGGACGGCGTTGAAGTACGTGCCAGAGGGTGAGGATCGGCCGCTAAGGGCTATCGAAACCGCTGAGCGTTTCGCAAGGGGTGAAGCAACTGACGGGGAACGGGCTGCTGCTGCGTGGGATGCTGCTGCGGCTGCTACTGCGGCTGCTGCGGCGGATGCTGCGTGGGATGCTGCTGCGGCTGCTGCTGCGGCTGCTGCGGCGGATGCTGCGTGGGATGCTGCTGCGGCTGTTGCTGCGGCTGCTGCTGCGGCTGCTGCGGCGGATGCTGCGTGGGATGCTGCTGCGGCTGCTGCTGCGGCTGCTGCGGCGGATGCTGCTGCTAAGGAAATGGCCGACATCGTAAGGGAGCACATCCCGAAAGTGCCGCGAAGGAGAAAGCTATGACCTCCCCAATGACCATCACCTTCGACCCCAGCGCAAAGCAGGGGCAGCGCATCACCAGCTACGCCGTTGAGTACATCGGCGATCAGGAGCGGCTTAACGACGAGCCGATCCGGTTGTTCAACGTGGTGAGGGAGTTTTATGCGCCCTGGGGCTATCATTTTCCCGTCGGCGACACCATCGCCGAGGAAACGTGCAGGAGGGCAGGGATTCGGATGCCACCTGACTAACCACCCTCGCCGCTGGCTGGGGCGGGCGTCAACTCCCCGCTCGCTCTGGCTGGCGGCTTGATTATTTCAAAGAGCGATTGACGGCTGTCTCGGCTCAGGCTGGGGCAGCCGTTCTCTGTTTACATTGGGATTCTGTTATCGGGAAAGCTACGGGCTTGGGTAGGTTATCCTCCGGGGAAGGTATTCCCAATATAATGTTTTATTCCCTAAAAGTCAATAGCCTAAATGTGCACAATTTGCTTCATTATGGAACACTATGTTGAATTTCTCTCAGCATTGTGCCAACTAACCGGCAGAAAGAAACTTAACTTGGGCTTAATTAAAGACCTACAAAACAACCCAAGTTGAAAGAGAGTTAAGCGTCAATGCTGGCAGGCGTTCGCGGGTCTGCCCTGTCCCACGCCTTGTCCTCTACTTTCCTGAGTTCATTCAATTCCTTCAATCTCTTATCCACTAAAGCCTTAGCCTCTTCGAGGTCTTTCTGCGCCTCTTTCAGCTTACGAACCGCGCAGTTGGATTTTGCCTCAGCGATCTCCGCCTCGTACTCGAGTTGACCCTCTCGCTTGCTCATTCCACATACCCCGCAGCTCTTGGATGCCCGCCGCCGCCGTGCGCTTTCGCCACTGCCGAGCAGTCGAAGTCACCACGAGCCCTCAGTTCATATTGAGTCTTCCTGTCCGCTCGCCTGAACCAGGTCACAGAAAAATTGGCATTGGGATACAGTTCCAAGAGCCGATGCCCAACTTCCGAATTGTGGACAGTGGCGTTCACGACCGGGATCGTCTTAACGCCATCGAATCCCATTATGAGACCCCGGTCGATCATAACCTCTACCGATTGATTAACTGACCGCAGAATCGCCTCCCCAATTAGCCGACCTGGCTCGACCAGCGTCCCCATCATGTTCTTGATACTCTCAAACGTCAGCGGAAAGGATCGGATAAAGGCGTTCACTGCTTTCGATCCCGCCAGCTCCCACTTCCAGAGATCTCGATCCTCAACGTAATCGATCAATTCCTTCATTTGATGGTGTTCGACATCGATCTTTTCCGCCAATAGAATGTAATCTGCGGCAAGTCTCGCTCCGCACTTGGTCATGTCAAAGGTGGCATACGAACAGCCATAAAGCTCGTCCTTTGCCGTCTTGTGGTGATCGAGAACCGTTAGGGAATTGCTTTGTGCCTTCAGCTCATCGAGTACATCTCTGGAATACGAGAAGTCCACGATGAAAACGTCGCAATCTGCCGACCACGCCTCTACTGGAACTGGCTGTCCATAAGAGACCGGGATGCAGGTTGCGGTGTCCTTGAAATGCCAGCCGTTAATGAGATAAGCCGCCAACAGCCCGTCCCAACAGCCAGCGTGATAAAGAATGATTCCTCTCATTTCTCCTCCTTGATTTTATCCCCCCAGTACACCGCCAGCGCCACAGCCGACCAGATATGTGACTTCACGCCAACTCCTCCACGGTTACTACTGTTCCCGCCGTCTTATTCGGCGCAGCCCAGCGCTTACGCAGGCTCACCTCACACACTTGGCAGTCATCCCGCCAAGCAAGCCCCTTCAGCGCGTCCTTAACGATCTTCACGAGGTTGTCCACGTCTGGCACGAAGATATGGTGATTGGTGTCGTATTGCGGCTTTAAGCCGTGTTTAAGGCTATGTGACGCGGGATGCTCAAAGTAAAACTCGCAGGTCAATCGTACCGCCCCTATCATTATATTCCGGCTCGCGTTCGGCGGTCTCGCCCCCATTGCCCTTGCGGCACACAGCCTGACGAACTCCATATACGCCCGCTGCTTGTCGGGGATGTACCGGCGCCGAGTCTTCCCCCCGCCCATTCTGGCGAAGGGCACAGGTCTGCCGGGGATGGTGAATGAGATCATTCTCCATCCTCTTGTGGTAAATCCTCTATCCAAACATATCCAACATCTCCAGCCTCCAATAAAAGATGGCGGAGATCTTCTACGTTTACCAGCATATCATCTATCCGTTCCTTGAGCTTCCCTGTAGATAATATGCCATTGCGATCACCACCAAAGATGTAAGCCGATTGAACTATCCCCCGAATCCCCACAGGTACGGAGCGTCTTGGAATAATCGCCAAGCTAATTGGTTCTACCATCTCAACCTCCTTAATTTCGGGTGTCATTCCCCGTCCTCCTCGTACACGAGCGCGATCCCGGCAATCCCCCTATCGTCGAGCAGGCGGATGAACCGCGCCTTAACCCATCTACCGAGCCGCCACATCGCTAATCCCGCGCCGTAGATGGCGAATGCGTAGACAATGTAGATCACCATTTCACCTCCCTGGCGTTAAACAATCGGTAGAACACTAAGAGAAATTCCATCATTCTGCTCCTTTCGCCTTAGCCACCAGCCACGCCGCCAGTCCGACGGCACAGCCTTCGGTGGGTTTACCTACCCTGTTCGCAATCATCCCCCCTCCTTCAGTTTGTCACTCAGCGCGACAATGGCCAGCGCCCAAGCCTCGTGGCGGGTAGGAGCTTCAAATGATATAATAATTTCCGGTTCTCCGCCAATCTTGTAAGTAAGAGTATATTCATAGAACCAACAGCCCGTAAATCCCGCGCGCCATCCTCCGTTGATCCCTAATTGCCCATCGTTTACAACTTTGTTCTTAGGAATCACCACCGCCTCGACACGCGCAAGGAAGCCGAGGAACTCAATGTCGTAGAAGTCGGGGATTGGCTCAAAGTAATCCCTTTCCCATTCTGGAGCTAAAGTTGGAGGAGATCCTGGCGGAAACCCGACCATCACGCCTTCTCGCAGGCAGATCGATCTCCATCCCCCCTCCTCCGCCAGCCTGCGGCGTAACTTAATCGTCTCTTCTGATGTCATAGTCCCTCCTTCAGTTTATCAGCCAGCGCTTGAGCTTTTTCCCGCCACGTCCGGGCTTTATCTATGTCACTGTGGGAGCACATATAAAGCGGCACTGTAAGTCCCTCGCCCAATATCTCCAGCAACTTGGGCGCCGCGTCGTGGAGCCGGCAGCGCTTGACCTCGGTCGTCATCCGTCGGCGGGTCGGCTGGATGCTCGTTGCACGGCAGCCGCAGTCGGTCTTGTCAGCCATCGGCCAACTCCTTCCCGATTCGTTGTAACACCGCAGAGTAAAAGACGTGCTCGACCGCCAACACCCTCGCCGCCAGAGTCTCCGGCGTGTCGTCACCCAGAACCGGGACGGCACACTGATCGATTATCTCGCCGTGATCGTACTGTTCGTCAACGTAGTGGACGGTCACGCCGGTCTCGGTCTCACCAGCGGCTATGACCGCCCGGTGTACGTTCAGCCCGTACATCCCCTTGCCACCGTACTTCGGCAGCAGGGAGGGGTGAATGTTCACGATGCGGCGGGGATAGGCGCGGATGATGTCAGGGCGCAACTTTCGGAGAAATCCAGCAAGGACTATCAGGTCAACATCTCTCTTTTGGATCTCCGCCTGAAGCCGCCCTCTGTCATTCTGTATTCTATCGAAAGCCAACGTATACAAGCCAAGTTCATGGGCGACCCTAAGCCCTTGCACTCCAACATTGTTCCCAACCACCAGCGCAATCCGAGCATCAAGCCGACCGACCTTTATCGCCTCGTGTATCGCCAGAAAGTTGCTGCCCGCGCCGGACAAAAATATTGCAAGGTTCATTTCGCCTCCGGTGTCCAGATTGTGGTGTCAACGGGAACCCCGACGTCGATGACGAGGGTGTCCTCATTGTCTGGGTGAACCACTATCGTCTGGTCGATAACCCCCGGCGGCAGGGGACTAACCCGCACGACGATAACTCTGTCCTCCAGCGCAGCAACCCGCAGAGCGAGGGCGTCGGAACGGCGGGTCTGGGCGGCGGAGTCATTGTCGCTCACGTAAGAACCAACCAGTCCAATAACACACGCCCCAATCACGAGGGTAGCGTAAATTACTATGAATGCTCTCATTTTGGCACTCCTTGTTTGTATGTCCAGTTGCAGTCGATGATTAGCCCGTTGTCATCGATCCGCCGG
>LAZR01000366.1_pt1 | contig 40334 bp, 35 predicted proteins | sample 329461 | NCBI WGS metagenome assembly LAZR01 (sample SAMN03002196, study PRJNA259156) | marine sediment metagenome | biome: sea floor; feature: Hydrothermal impacted sediments; material: marine sediment; isolation source: Loki non-amplified sample from Loki's castle hydrothermal vent sediment ...
TTCAAGTCTAAAGATTTAAATATGAAGTACCTACACTACATTTGAACTGTTTCATTAAAAATGTAATTCTCAAAAAACTTTTTGAAATATTCTCGAAACCACAATTCAATTTAATTATGGTTTCTAAATAGAATAATCACAATTTTAATTGATTTAATCGATAAAATAGAAGTTATAATAGTTATACTATACGGGGAGGAATTATACCTAACGATAACGATATATTTAATTTATTTATGGGAATTTCTTCAAAAAAGGGGTCAAAACATGCTAAAGAAGTAACAGATAAGCATAAGAAAGAAAAAATTATAGGTCCAAAAGAAAGAAAAAAAAATGAAACAATTATAGAAAAATTTGAAACTTCCTTAGATATCTTATTTACCATGTTTTGGAACCTAATTCAATTAAAAACAGGCTCTAGAATTGGAATGACCGTTTCTATGGATTTAACTCGAGATACATCAAAATTATTTACTGAAAGAATAGATAAATTTCACCTTATTATAGACAAAAATCGAGATATTTTAAATGAGTTAATTGTAGAGAAGATGGGGAAATATTTTGATATTTTTGCTCCATCGGAGCTTTTAACAGCAGAAGAATTCTTAAAATCAGAAGTTGCATTAAATATATTGAAAGAATTTACCAATAAATACAATAGAAATTTGAGCAGTTTTAATCGTATTTCAGTTGTATTAAAACAATTGACAGATATTTCAAAACTTGAAGGTCATTTTAAAGATCCACAGGTAATAAAAGACAAAAAATTTATAGAGGCACTTATGAAATTGATGATCTTAATCTCCAAACCTCCAAAAGGTATCTTTGATTTTTTCTCCTAATATTTTATCTTAATTAAAGGAAATTCTTTATGTTCAGATATCGATTAAATTTTTATCTCCAAAAAAACCCATGCCACAAATGTAGCATTTTCTAAATTAGGCTAATATTAGTTGAATAACAATGATAATTGAGAGTAGATCTTCTTTATAATTTTCTTTTATTAATTTAACAAAATTAAATAAATAATCTCTAAAAATATAAGAGACTCGATCAAAATCCTCTATCATCCGGTTTCCTTCTACTTAATCATCATCTTTTATAATTCATATCAAGTTAAAATTCATCACAATTAAAATTTAGATTACTCGCTTCTAAAAAATGTAATATAAATATAGTTAGCTATTGTATTTAATATATCCACAACAGTTTTTTATTTTTACTAGGTATCTAACTTTTTCATTGCCTTAGTTATTAATTCATTCCATGACCATATGATAACTGATTTAGTTTCTGGAATTGTTCTAAGGACTTTTACCAGCTCTTTGTCTTCAGTTAAAAGAATGCCATCAAGAGCAACTGCTGCTCCTGTGATCCAGCAATCCATAAAATCATAATGGCCTGAATGTCTAATAATTGAAGCTATTAAACTAGCTTTAGGATTTAATTCCGGACTGAAAATATTTATTGGTGAATTTAGAACCGTTGGGAGTATCAGTTGATATCTATCTAAAATACTAAAATTATTCTGCTCTCTATATTCATTAATTAGCTTAAAAACAGTTTCCACTAGACATGTAGAGGGAAGAAATATATCATATTCCTTTATACCATTTTTCCATAGTAATTTAATCTCTTCTTGAAATTCTTGAGAGAGGTCAATTTTGATACCAAAAAGGGGTAAAACATATGTAGTATCGAGAATGATTGAATTAATGTTCTTCAATAGTTAAATTCTCCTGCATTTCCCTTTCCTCTTCAATATCTCTTTCAATGGTTTCAGGAGTGCCAATTGCAATGGTTGGCATAGTTAATGCTTCTTCAACCGAATAAATTTTCTTAATAATTAATTCACCTTGATGGGCTTCAATTAATACTTCATCTCCTGGTTTAATGCCTGATACTTCCCGTAATTTTTTTTTTGGCAAAATTTCTCCTTTTTTTCCAACAATCGTTTTGTCTTGAATAGTCATAAATTAAATATGATTTTCAGAATATTTATGTATTTTCCGAAATTTTTCATTATAAGAAAAAACAATATCAAGGAATTAGTAATGAGACAATTACCACGAGGAGGGATGAAACTGATATTTCTAGGGATGTCCTCAATCTTGAAGGTGGAGCATATTTTATGTCATTAGAGCCCATTACTAGTGATGACGTTGAAACTCCAATTTTACTGTTGCTTAAAAATAGAATTAATTGAAGATATCTTTACTACTACTAGATAGTTTAAATCTTTTAAAGAAAAAATATTCTCCAAGATAACAGATAATTTGCCCCTCTATTAGAGATATATTCTATAAATTGATTAAACCTTAACTTATCAGGAAAAGTCTTTCTTATTAAAAGAGACCACTTTGTTTTATAGTAAAAATATAAGATATTTACTATTTTAGAGTTGGAAGAGTAAAATAAAAAGTACTTCCTCTATTTTTCCCTTCTGATTCCATCCAGATTTTCCCCCCATGCGATTCCACAATTTTTTTTGAAATGTATAGCCCTAAACCAGTACCACCAATCCCTAAATCAAGCCCTTGCCCATAACGTTCGATTTTTCCAAATTGTTGAAAAATTTTAGTTTTCTGTTTCTCAGTAAAGCCAATTCCGTTATCACTAATCGAAACAACTACAAATTCTTCTTCTAATTCTGTTTTTACCTCAATTTTACCCATAGGGGGAGTGTATTTAATCGCGTTAGTGAGTAAATTTGAGAGAACGTCGTGAATCTCCTCTTTTTCAATATTAACATATAAATCATTAAGTACATCTATTTTAATTGACTTTTTCCTTGTTTCTGCCAATGATTCTAATTCATGCACACAAAATTTAATGAGAAATGATAAATCTTCTTTTTTTACTTTTGGCTTTAATTCAGGTGATTCTAATCGAGATGTTTCTAGGAGGTTGTTAATTATATTCTGAAGTCTTTCGCACCCATCTGATATCTCTCTTACTTTTGAAATTATAACAGGATCTAATTGATTAGTGTATAAAGACAAAATAAGATCAGAGAAACCTTTAATTGAAATGAGTGGAGTTTTTAATTCATGAGAAGCTCTTCTAAGAAACTCAGATTTTAGCTTATTAATTTCCTTTAAATTTTCCTCGACATGTTTTCTCTCAGTAATATCCATACCATAAATATTTACGTAATCAGCATCCTTTATGGGTGTAGTAATAAAGGAGTAGACTTTATTTTCTAACTCAACTTCAGATTCAGAAATTTGATTGCTTTCAAACGTATTTTTCACACTTTCTTGAAAGATTTCTGGAATTTGATCAGATTCTACTACATTTAATAATTTTTGACCTGCATCATTTATATATATAACTCCCTTTCTATTCACTCTTAAAATTGGGTAAGGATCCTCTGATGGAAATTGAGCTAAATCAAAGATTTCTTTTTCTTTTTCCTTGCGCTCAGTTATGTCTTGAACTGTACCAACTAATTTAATAATTTGTCCACTTTTATTCTTGATAGAGCGCATTAATGATGTTAACTGAACAACCATTCCACTAGGTAAATTTACCTGAAAGTCATAATCGAATTGCTCCCCAAATTCAATTGCACGGCGTGCATATTCTTTTAATCTTTCATTGGTATTGGGAGTGTAGTAATTTGCTTCTTCGTCTACGGAAGGTGGTCCCAAAGAAGGATCCCGATTATATATTTCGAATACTTGATCGGACCACGTTATGTGTTGGTTGGTAATATCAAACTCCCAATAACCGATTTTTCCTAAAGCTTGAGCTTCTTTTAATCGTCGCTCACTCTCTATTAAAGCCTTTTCCGATTCTTTACGCTCGGTAATATCTCTAAAACTTCCGACAATAAAATTACGATTTTTAATTTTTAAGGGTGTGAACCCTGCTTCCATTATTATGGATTTTCTTTCATTTGTTAAAAAAGTAGTTTCACTCTTAAAATCTAAGTGATTTTTCTTAAAATTATCAATTATTTCGTCCATTTTAGTTCTATCTTTCTCATGAATGATATCTTTTAAAGATAAATTCAATATTTCTTCTTTATCATAATTTAATAATTTAGATGTAGTCTCATTAACATCAATTATCTTTTTATCTTCATTTAAGATTATTACAGCATCAAAACCTGTATTAAATAACTGACGAAATCTCTCTTCACTATCTTTAAGTTCTTGCTGTATCCATACCCTTTGGATGGCTGTTGCTAATTGCATTGCAACATTTTCTAATATTTCTACAATCTCAAGAGGGACCATATTTTCATGATGGTCAGCAAGATGAATGAGACCCAATATACGGTTTTCTAATGAGATTGCAATTAACGCAACAGATTCATACCCAGAAAGATTACATATATTCCGAGTTTCTCCTTTTTCTTCTTCTGAAACAGTTGCTAAAAATTTAGTTGTCGTATTCATAAAAAAGGATCCACGCTTAGTGTAAAAAGGAAGTTCAGAATCCGTATCTCCCTTTATGACATTAATACACATACATTTGTCACTCTTAATTGATAAAGGACTTTCTGATTGGTAGAATTCATCACTAAAACCTTGATATGCTTCATAAGGAATACTACCTTCTGTATCTAAGATTCGAATTCCCACTGAGTCACATTTTGTTAGTTTTTTAATTTCAAGAACAAATTCCTCAAGTAAAGGGTTCATTTCAGAAAAACGATTAGCAATCTTCAAAAATAAGTACGGAATATTAATAAAATTCTCAAAGTAATTATCGTTCTGGCCTTTCTCATAATCCTTAGAAGTCGTTCTTGAATTATTACCTTTCACTTTTATCTAGTTTTACTAAACTATTTTAAATTTATTTAAAAAGAAAACCTTTTTAGAAAATATTTAAAGTTGTAGGTTATATTCATTTATTTAATATTATAATGGTAATTCGAAAGAAATAAAAAAAAAAAAATACAAAACTGTTATTAACTTTACTATAATATAGATTCTGGTTAAGCCTTCAATTTGAGAAACTAAACTTTTATAACGTCAATCTTTTCCGTTTTTCCCTCACGGTTAGAAAACTTCTCCCATGAATCATTTCCTCATCTCTCTGGTAAAATTTCCGTTCAATAATCAATCAACGAATTAATACAAAAACAGAAGCATCCCTATATAAAATTTATAGAAAAAATATAAAAAGAGAAATCAAATAAAGATATGATCTTTTGTATTATCTTAGACAAATTATAATAACAAAATAAACACAATTAGGGTAAAATGACCTCTATTACAATTTTTGATGGAAATGATACAATTGGAGGAAATAAAATACATTTAGAAGAAAATGGACATGGAATTCTTCTTGATTTTGGAATGAACTTCAAAAAATATGGAGCTTTTTTCCAACAGTTTATTTCCCCTAGGCCGATGAGGGGAATTTATGATCTTATTCAGTTAAATTTAATCCCTAAACTTGATATATACAGAAATGATTTAATTCCAAGGGGTTTAGATGTTTCTTCATATCCTTCATTGAATATAGATGCGATAGTTCTCAGTCACGCACATATGGATCATTGTGGAAATATTGGATTACTTAAACCTGAATATCCTATTATTGCATCCCCCTCTACTATAATGCTTCTTAAAGCTTTGCTGGATAGTTCTTCTACGATGCTTGGTTCGGATGTTGTGTACTATGCATTAAAAAAACCAAAAAAAGATGGGAGAATATTAGAAACAGATAGATATAAAGACACTGGACGAGATTTCATATGTACAGAAAAGTTCTCCGATTCTCTTCATGATTTCTTTTCGATAACTACTAAAAGTAGAAAAAAATTTGACGCAGGTAATTTGTCTGTTCTGCAAGACTATTCTTCTCATTTTAAAATAAACGCTTATGAAGTGGATCATTCAATTTATGGGGCAACCGCCTACGTAATCTATGGTGATAATACTATTGCATATTCAGGTGATTTTCGCCTTCACGGCAAGAAGGGGCATAAAAGCGAAGAGTTTATCAAAAAAGCTAAAGATGCATCAATTTTAATAATTGAAGGGACCAGAGCTGCAAGAGAAGCTGTTAATGAATCTGAAGTGATTGTTTATAATGAATGTTTAAAAGCTGCTGAGGATGCGAAAGGCCTAATTATTGCAGATTTCACGGCGCGTAATTTTGAAAGGTTAGAAATGTTTAAATTGATCGCAAAGAAGATTGGGAGAACTCTTATTATCACTTCAAAAGATGCGTATTTACTGAATGCGCTTGAAAAAGCTGATGGAATTGATAGAATAAAAGACTTAAGGATTTACGGAGATTTAAAGTCAACAAATAGAGGGTGGGAAAACTTCCTTTCGACTAAAGAAAGAGATATAAATTTTATAGACCCGGTAGAGATCACAAAAGATCCAAGAAGTTATTTAATTTGCTTTTCTCTTTATGACATAAAGAATTTATTAGATATTAAACCTAAAGAAGGGACTTATATCTATTCTTCAAGCGAAGCATTTGAAGAGGAGTCAGAATTCGACTTTTTACGTTTAAACAATTGGCTGAAATTTTTTAAATTTCAAATTGTAGGATTTGAAGTTTTTGAAGAAGGTGATAAATTTAAACCTCGATTTATAAAAGGATATCATGCATCTGGGCATGTATCGAAAACTGATCTAAGAAAAGCAATTGAAACTATTGATCCTGATGTTTTGATTCCTATTCATACTGATAATCCTAAATGGTTTAGTGAGAATTTTGATAATGCTTTACTTTTAGAGGATGGTAAACCGCATAAAGTTTAATATGAAATATGAAATTTCTCTTCTTTTATACATAAGTGTCAACTGATTTTCCATGGTTTTTAATGAGATCCTTAAATTAATAATTTATGTCAGAAGTAGATAATTATGAAGTAGTACGCCAAAAATTAGCATTAGGGCCTTTAACTACACCAAAACATAGAAAAATAAGGAAACTGCTAAAAATATTTTGGAATGAAGAAGAAATAAATCTGCTCTCACATTTTAGACCTGCTGATGAATATAATTCATTAAAACAATTACAGGAAAGATCTGGGTTACCAAAAGATGAGATTAAACAAATACTAAGAAAACCATTAAGAAAAGGCACAATATCTAGAAGGGGAACAAAATATTGCCTTGAACCTGTTCTTCCCGGAATTTTTGAAAGATATTTTCAAAGAAGTAGAGACACTGAAGAGAATTTAAAGAAGGCAGCTAAACTGTATTGGGATCTTTTTAAAGAATTAGCCCCTCAAGGAAATAACCTTGCAGATAAGGATTGGAGTCTCTTTCGACCATTACTTCCATTAGAGGCTGATGAAAAAATTATTGAAATCAATGAGGAGTTTGATGTACAATCACAAACTCTACCTTATGAATCAGTAAAGAATCTTATTGACAAGTTTGAACAATTCGCAGTTATAACATGCCAATGTCGTCTTGTAGCCGAGTTATCAGGAGAACCATGCAAAGTAGCTCCTTCTGAAATGGGGTGTTTTATAGCGGGACCTGCTAGTCAAACGGTGATTGACGGGGGTATTCGTGGAGCGAGACTCCTAAACAAGGATGAAGCTATTGAATTCCTTAAAGAAACCGAAAAAAGAGGATTGGTTCATAATGCAGTTTTCGATAAAGGAGCACAATCTTCAATATTTTTCTGTAATTGTTGTGGTTGCCATTGCGGGGTAATATACCCACCAAGACTATTCAATAAAAGAGGTGCTTATCAATCTAATTATTCTCCTAAGTTTGATAATGAAATCTGTAATAAATGTGAAATATGTATGAAAAAATGTCCTCAAAAGGCAATCTATCACAAGCTTCCAGTTAAATCAGACTCTTCTGACGAACAGATGGTTGTAAGAGATGAAATTTGTATAGGATGTGGTGTTTGTGCCATAAATTGCCCTGAAAATGCAATTAAAATGGTGAAAGTACGTGATAATATACCCCCAGAAAAACAATTGATAGGAAATAAAACTTTTCTTGATATGCTTCAATAAAAATTAAATCCTTTTTTTCATTTGCTTTGAATTAGTTTAGCTGGATTTTAGAAAAAAGAAATAAATTGAACTCAAATTAATTAATACTGTAAAAGGTTATTACATAAATAAAAAAAAAAATGGAATTAAAAGATGTAAAATAATACTAATTAGAAATTTTCCACTTCTTTTTACTATAGTTTTTACTATAATATTTAGATATTTCCATCAGAATTCCTTAAATTAAAACTATTGATACTTTTTTTAAATTATTATTTCTAATTAATTAATAAAAAGATCTTTGACCACGGGTATTTGTTCTTGGCCCTTTTTCGGTAACGACAACATCTGTAGCTTGTGGACCTTTTTGTCCTTCACTTGTCTCAAATTCGACAATATCTCCTTCATAAATTGTTTTAAATTCGCTACTCTCTGCTTTTATTGCAGAATAATGAACAAAAACATCAGGTGATCCATCATCGGGGGTAATAAACCCATAGCCTTTCTTACTATTAAACCATTTAACTGTTCCTTTTCCCATTTAAAAAACCGGGTTTTTTGGTGAAATTGGCAAACAATGAGCCAATTTAATACTTACAAGTATTCCTTTGTAATAAATTTTATCTTTATCATAAGACTATGTACGATTATTCAAAAAAAAAATGAAAATAGAAAAGCAGGTTATATTACTCAATGTGTTTCTTTTTCTAATTTTCTATTAATATATTGGAAAAGATTGAAATAGCTTAAAGGGAAGAGTTAAAAATATTACTTTATTAAAATATTGAATTAAATTCCATTTACTTATTTTATTAAACTTTCTTCATTTGAATTAACGCTTATTTACTAAGTTTTCTCTGATTTTATAGATCTTAAAAAAATATTTGAAGCATACACTATTTTGAAATTAAAATTAGAAAAAAAAATGAACGAGAGATATAACATCAAAAATAATAGACTTACATACTAAAATGAGTAACCCTAGCAATTCATCTACACAGGACTACCATGTCTGGCCTATATTCATGTTAGCATTCATTCGCTTATTTTACGTATCTATTTTTGAAAGAGCTTTGTTTAATTATCTTTACTTTACTATAGAAATAAGAGAGAGCACTTTAGGGTTTATTTCAAGCGCTGGCGCTCTTTCCTATATTGTAGCCCCTGTGCTTGGACAACTGTTAACAAAAAAAATAGGACTTCGTAAGGCGATTATTTTAAATTCAATATTAACTCCAGTCTTAAGTGGGGCTCAAATATTATACTCTGTGCCATGGTTCTTGATCATTTGTCGTGTAGGGCTAGGCCTCTCGATGGGTCTTTTTTGGCCAAACTGCTTATATTTGTTAAGTAAATGGCAACGAATAAGCACAGCAAAAAAATCAAAAAAGAACTTTGCGCTTTTCAATTTTTCCTGGAATTCTGGCTTCATTCTTGGATTACTAGTCGGTTTCGTTTGGGCTTTTTCTTGGAATGATTATCTTACTATGATAATATCATGGGTTTTGTCTTTTCTATTAATTCCAGTGAGTTTTTTTATAAAAAAGGAATTTAAATCACCAGACTCTAAAGAAAAATTGATATATCAAACGGAAGATCCCATTTCTCACTTGGACATAGAAGAGGATTTATTTGTTAATTCTAATACCCCTATGATCGTTTTTCCTATTTTATTCTCTTGGTTGGGAATAATGTATTTAGCAATATCTAAAACAGTTCTTATCTTTGGATACCCTATCCTCCTAAAAGCCTTTGATAGTCCTTCTTATTTAACCTATTTAGTACAAGCTGGGATGCAATTTACTCAATTAATTAGCTTAACTCTGATTAATTACATGAAAGTATATACCAGGAAAATTGCTAGTATTCTTTCGATTTTAGGATTATCAATATTAACTGTAACAATTATTCTTGTAGAAAATATATTTTATATTTCTATACTAATCGCGTGTGTAGGATTATTGTTAGGATTCATTCATGGCACTAGCATGAAAATCATGCTTGAATATGGAACCGCAAAACAATCTACAAAATACTCAATAATAAATGAAGTTTTAATAGGTATTAGTTTTGGGTTCACTCCTATTATAGCAGGATATGTCGCTGAAGTAAATTTATACTATAATTATCTATACATAATTATTATAGGATTTTGTATGTTTTTCGCTTTAGTATATATTTCACGAAATGTTAAAAGAACCCCCAGCCATTTTATAGATAATGTTTAACCGTTGTATCAATAATTAAATTTCTTTATCGAAGAGAAGATTTTTTTTGACTAATCAAGAAATTGGGACAAACTTTAAAGAAAATATCTTTAAAGCATGGCAAAAGCTTATTTTGGGATTTTTTCAAACGTCAAAAAATAATCTAGATCCAAATAATGCTGAAGATCTTGCAAAAATTAAGCACAATACAATAATTCTTCTCTTTAGGTTCTTTTTCATGCTTTATAGAGAAGTTAAAGGATTTTTGGATATTAAAAACTACCATAATTTGCATAATTATAGTTTTAATCAATTGAAATTAGAGATTGCTAATGAAAAATACAAAAATTCGTTGGGTACGACACTTTGGTATAAAATAAAAGAACTTTTTAGTTTGATTAATAGAGAGAGAGACTCTTTGTATTCCTATGATGGGGATTTATTTGATCCCACAAAAAATACAAGTTTAAAGGAGTGGGAAATAGAGGATTCCTACTTGTCTGATGCAATTGATTTAATTTCAAGAATAAGAGATCCAGATTTTAAAAAATTAATATTTGTTGATTATTCAGTCCTGAAATTTAGATTTTTAGGAACTTTGTATGAAGGTTTGCTTGAATTTGAATTAATCCATTCTAAGAATGGAGATCTCTCTCTAATAAAAAATAGAGGTAAGAAAAAACGTAAAGGAATATTCTACACTCCTAAAGAAATAGTGAAAAGTATTGTAGAGGATCTTCTTAAACCTATTGTCAAACAGAAATTAAATGAAGCAAAACATAATACTCAAACTGATTCTGAAGCTCTTTTATCAATTAAAATTCTTGATAATGCTATGGGTTGTGGTTATTTCTTAGAGGAAGCTGTTGAGTATCTTGCAAAAGAACTCAATACGATCCTTCTTAAGGAGAAAAATTGTGAAGAATCATCCGTAATCGATTCTCCTACATTAATTTTGGCTAAAAAAAAAATTCTATCTCAGTGTATATATGGGGTAGATTTGGATGATATAGCTGTTGAACTTTCTAGGATGATGTTTTGGTTCACAACACTTTCTCAAGATTGTTCAGCTAACATGTTAAGGAATAGGATAAAAGTAGGAAATAGTTTGGTTGGTGAGCTTTTCGAAGAACCTGATATCCTATATTCACTGCAACAAAAATACATACGAGTGAAAGATTTCAAGGAAAGCCACTATTTTGAAAGATTCAGAACTATTGCTGATATGAAAACAGCCATAACTTATGGAAATTTGATAGAACATGAAAAATATAAGGAATTGTATAAAGAGATCCTGAATTGTAATGAAGAAACTTGGGTTCAAATTAAACAATTAGACATTATAAAGAGAATAAGGCAAATTTCCGAGGAAAAATTATTTTTTCATTGGCAGTTAGAATTCCCCGAAATTTTCTTTGAAATAGATAGTTTTGGGAAACAGAGGAACGGTTTCGATGTAATTCTAGGCAATCCTCCATGGGCTTCTGTTCGTGGAAAACATTCAGCACAAATGTTTGATGATTATGATATCGCGTATTTACAAAATAAATTTCCGGAAAACACTTATATGCCAAATGCTTATGAGTATTTTATTCTTCAATCTTTAAAGTTACTAGAGAGGGGAGGTCGGCACTCTTATATTGTACCTGATAGACTAGCTTTTAATGAGAGTTTACAATATTTAAGAATAATTATGCTAGATCAATATTCACTGACTTCCTTGATATTTAATCCTCCATTTCCAAATATCATGGCAGATACTTTAATATATTCTCTTACAGCAATAAAACAAGTTAATAGTTATAAAATATCCGTTAGGAATTATAAGAATGAGCCTGTTTTAATAAACTCTAAATATTTTCAAAGTGCTAGAGAAACCATATTTTCATTCTTTAGGAGTATAGAAATATTCAAGGCTATTAAGGCAATCGAAGCAGCTGATACAATTAAAATGGATCAAATTGCCGAAACTACAAGTGGTTTTGGAGGAAAATCTAATTTAATTACAAAAGTCAGAGTTAATAACCAACAAATAGAAGTAGTAAAAGGTCTCAACATTGGACGTTACTTCCTGGATGGAAAACTCTATTTTGAGTTTAAAAAAGAAAATATTACAGGAAGAACAACCGATATAAAAAAATTAGGAGCAAAACCTAAAGTTTTATTGAGAAAAACTGGAAAGGTCCTTTATTCTGCTTATGATGAAACAGGAATATATCCAGAACAATCCCTATATTTTCTCTATAATTTCAAAGCAAAATATTCTCCATTTTATATACTTTCATTAATAAACTCCTCACTATTCAAGTTTTATTACATTGAAAAGCTCGTAACAAACAGAGATTCAACCCCCCAACTAAAGAAGATTCATTTAGATCGATTTCCAATTAAAGAGATTGAATTTACCAAAAGCGAAATGATAATTAAATCTTTATCTAAAAAATTGATTGAATTTTATGAATCTTTCTTAAATAATGGAGATTTGGCAAAATATGAAAGTTTTATAAATAGGCAATTTGAAAATGATGCTAATAATCCGATAAAAAATGATGTCCTCCACGGAGTTTTAGTCTATTTCGCCCAAAAAATGTCAGACTATAGTAGTGGTAAATTAAAATACAAAAGTATCGAGAGGAAGTTAAGTCTCACAAACAAGTTAATTGATTTTCTCGTTTTTAAACTTTATAATCTTAACTCAGACAATGTAAACACTATAAATGAAGTATTAACCGAAAGAGGTATTTAATTATCTCTTATTTCTGCTTTCAATTTTTTATATATTTGTATCTGTTCTCTAATAAACCAATATCCATCTAATTCTACAAAATTTTCATTGAGTATTTTATAAAAACCAGTAGAATTAGAGGTGATTTCGAATCCATTCTCAATATAATGTGCTAACATTTTTGAGAATAGCATTTTATCAGTACGACTTACCATTGGTTGGATAGGAAGACTTTTTAATTGTTCCCTCAAGAATTGAATATCTAAGCTTAAATCTGCACTTTTTAGAATTTGAGAAGGAGTTTCATTTTTAGGCTTAAAGGCATTAATAATCAAATCATTTTTAACTGAGTTCGCCGTTGTTATTTGTTTAAAGCTCCCTACTTTTTTATCTAAAACAGACACTAGAGAAATAACAAAACCAGCATTTTTTATTGCTGTCTGAATACTATTCCACACAGAAGCTTTTGAATTATGAAATTCAATTGTAATCCATCTATTCGGTTTAAGTATTCTAAACATTTCCACAAAACATCTTTCCATTAGCTTAGTATAATCTTGAAGACTTTTCCCTTGAACTTTATTTTCTATTGCTTCATGTTCATTATTAGTAAAAACTCTTAGAAAGGCTTCCCATATAAAATTTAATTCAGAATACATGATATTCCCTCCAAAGGGCGGATCTGTAAAGATATAATCAATAGAGTTAGAAGGAATATTACTTAAATCTGTTGCAGATTGTGTGGAAATGATGAATTTTTTACTATGTTTTAGTATCTCTAAAGATTGTTTGAAAGAGGCTATATTTTTATTTAAAAAATAGAAAATATTTATTTCTTGTCTTGTTGATGACACATATAGGGTACCTTTAGTTACTCTACCTATGTAATCTTTATTTAGAGCCATTAATTTTGAAGCTTTTTGCAATAAGGAGCTAATTAAAAACCAAATCTTGAAATTTCTTTTTTTACATAAATCAAGAAATTTACAAATAACGTATAAGTTCCTTTTTGTAAAATATTGATGTACATAGGTTATATTATGGGATTTTAAAGCTTGAGTAGTACTACGACCTTTAGGCATTCTTTTATTTGGTATCCAGTAAGGAATGTTTATACCCTCAGTCTTTTCAATTAAATGAAAGTCAAATTCATCTGGCTTTTTCCAAAAATTTGATTTCCCAACTGAATAGCTTATTAGAATAGGTTTATCCTTTACGACATCGATAGAATCATTTAAAATATCATCATATTTTTGGAACATCACCTTTTTTGCCTTCCTTTCATTGACTATTGAATCACAATAAGGACAATTAAATTGGTCATACTTTTCACCGGGTTTTCTCTCGTTAGGAGTCTCTCCAAAACATATCTCATTATAACAGTATGGGCATTCATAAACATCATTCCATACAATATAGTTAATTTTTCCTATCTTTTCAAAGGCTTTAATATAATTAGCATATTTCTTTGTTCTTGTATTAATAGCTTTATTTGTATGGTTCGTTTTGTACATCCAATCACATTCTTCTCTAACATCACATAATATTTCCTCGAAAATTTTCATAAATTCTTCAGGGTATAATGAATTTAAGAAATTATTAGCGATGAATGTAGCGAAAGGGGATATTTCAGAGATAATAGCCTCTCTATTAGATAAAGTTGCCGCAATCCCAACCATTCCCGTCCCACAAAACCCATCAAATATAATATCTCCTGGATTGGTATAATATTCAATGAATTTCTGAACTGCTTGATGAGGAACTTTAGTATGGTATGTATGAGCTAGATAAATTGGATGATGTTTTCCCTCTCTTATGTCTTTTATAAAAGGGTCCCTCTTATAAGTATCATTTATAGAATCATAAGGATTTCCATACTTCTTTATGAAGTCTTTAATAAATGGGTTTGGACAAGCAGTATATGATGGCGGCTCAGATAAATATAAAATGTCATCGACTTCTGCTCTTGGGAACCCTTCAATATCTTTAACAGAGTCCAGTTGTTTTTTTAAATTTTCTGAAAATGATCCAGACTTCATTACTTTGATTTTTTTCTTCACTAAAATCTATTAATTTCTGTTAATTTGGTTTAAATAAAATAATTTTTTTAATATAATAAATATCCTACATTAATATCATTGAATTAAAATATAAATTTTCTATAAAGTTAATATAACTCTTTTAAGCGATTTACATGATTTGTTTTAATTGTGGACAACAACTTGACGATGCTACCATATATTGTGAGCAATGTGGAGTGAAGGTTAGTAAAAAAGACGCTACCAAGTTTATTAGTGAATCTGAAGGATTAAATCGGTTCTATGAATTGGAATATGAATTAGGAGAAATTTCTGAAGAATTAGCGACTTTACCCTATAAACAAGCATATTTGGCTCGTTTGGAACAATCTAAAAGTCAAAAATTTAATCAACTCCAATTAATACGTCAAGTAATGTATAAAGAAAAAAAAGATTATGATTCCTTGCTTAAAGTAAGTTTCTCATCAATAAAAGCACGTTTAGGTAGTAATTTAGATGAAAAAAAAAGAATTGAAGAAGCTGAATACATGGAGGCCCTTGTGAATTTTGAATTTGTAGAGAAGGAGTATTTGGACCTTGTTAAAGACGCTAAGTTAACTCAAGATGAAATTTATAAAATTGAAGGATTAAAATCTCGTATTCCATTGATTGAAAATGAAATGGAAAAAATTTTGGCTCAAATTACATCGGGAAAAACAAGTAATACGCTGAAAGAATTAGAAAATCAAAATACCAAAATTCAAGAAGAATTATCAAAAGCTCAAAATATTTTTAATAAGTTTCAACAAGCAGATACATTACTCATCGAAGCGCGAAATCATTTATCTAGTGCTATTCAGAAATTAAGATCTGCAGAAGGTTTAGGAACATGGGATACTTTCTTTGGAGGTGGAATCTTTGTTGATGGAATGAAGCATGGTAATTTAGATAGGGCCCGAAATGAGATAAATAAAGCTCAAGCTTTCGTACGACGAGCAAAGGAATTTGTCGACGTTATTGATGATATCTATATTGATTTTGAAGCACCTAATTTATTTTTCGATATGTTCTTTGACAATTTTTTCTTTGATCTGTTTGGAAATTCAAAAATTAGTCGAACTCGGCAACGAGTTGAGGATTCACTCATCGAACTAAATAACAGTAGAAAATCATTATATCAACATCAAAACAATTGGGAGCAAAAGAGAAATCATTTATCCATTAAGATTAATAAAACAAGAAAGCGTATACGTGAAGAAAGACTATTACTCTTAGAACCTTAAAATTATCTTTTTCAATTCTAAGGAGAATAATTACATTCTAAAATCAAAAATGATTAAAAGAAAAATCTATGGTTTTCTAAAACTTATTAGATTAGGAGTTTCAATTTTTGGATGTATAAGTCTTATCATTTCTGGAATCCTAGCTGGAGATTTGAGAGATTTACAAACTGAATATATTTTAGCCATTTTAATTGTATTTATAACCGCAGCAGGCGCTTTTGCTATAAATGATTATTTGGACTATAAGATAGATATATCTAACAACAGGAGTGATAGACCTATAGTCTTAAATTTAATTTCAAGAAGAATTGCACTTTTTACAGCAATGAGTTCGTTTCTTTTTGTTCTCATCTTAGGTATCTTTTTAAATCTTCTTGCTATGATTTTCGTCTATATAAATTTACTATTATTTTATCTCTATAGTTTCGGACTAAAGAAAATTCTATTTTTTAAGAATATTCTCGTTGCCTACTCTTATGTAGCTACAATTTTATTAGGCTCGATCGTTTCCGATTCTGTAGTTGAACCTTTAATTATATATTTCTCTATTATGGCTTTTATTGTGGGTCTCGCAAATGAAATTATGTTTGATATTGCTGACTTGGAAGGTGATCAGAAAGGGGGTATTAAAACATTTCCAATGACGTTAGGTTTAAAAAAAACTGCAATAATAGTGGTGATCCTCTATGTAATAATAGTTATTTTAGATCCCTTGCCTTTTTTTGTAAATATTGACGACAGGTTGTATTACGATATTTATTTTTTAATTTTAATAATGATTCCTGTACTTTCCTATGTTATCCTTTCTCGTTCACTAATAAAAAATCATTCAAAAGAAAATATATCCAAGTTGAGGACATACATTTTTATTATAATGCAAATTGGAACTTTTTCCTATCTCATAGGTGTTATAATTTAAAGAGAAAGTAAAATTACCAACTTTGTAACCAAATTCTTTTTATTTATTCTGAATTTTCTGTTAAATGACTCAAATACTTATTATTAATTTAAAACAATATTAAAATTTTGAATTTTGTTGTGAAATGAGATGGTTAGACCTAAGGTAATACTCCCAGAAGAAAGTATCCCCACTGAAGACCTCCTCAATGAAATGGAGGTTATCCGAAAAGATGATATAAATTGGCGAGAAGGTAAGGTATGGAGTTTAGTATATCATGCTTCAGATGAACATACAGAAACTATTAAAAAAGCGTATACAATGTTTTTTTCTAAGAATGCGTTGAGCCCGATAGCTTTCCCAAGTTTAAAAAAATTCGAAACAGAAGTAATTTCCATGGCTGTTGACTTATTTAACGGAGATAAAAGATGTTGTGGAAGTTTGACTTCGGGAGGAACTGAAAGCATTCTAATGGCAATAAAAACTTATAGAGATTGGGCAGAAGAGAAGTTTCCTGACATAAATAAACCAGAAATGATTTTACCTAGCTCAGCTCATCCCGCTTTTGATAAAGGGGCGGATTATTTTAAAGTAAAATCGGTAAGAGTACCCGTAGATAGCGAAACTCATCGAGCAGATGTGAAAGCGATGGAAAAAGCATTAACTGATAATACAATCATGATGGTTGGATCTGCTTGTGATTTCCCGCGTGGTATTGTCGATCCAATTTCAGAACTTGCTGCCATCGCTAAAAATCATAATATCGGAATGCATGTCGATGCATGTCTTGGAGGTTTTATGCTACCTTTTGCTAAGAAACTTGGTTATAAAATCCCTGAATTTGATTTTTCTGTACCGGGTGTGACATCTATTAGTGCTGATGTTCATAAATATGGTTATGGTGCGAAAGGAGCCTCCACAATTCTCTATAGAAGAGAACGAGTTTGGAAACATCAGTTTTCTGTATATACTGAGTGGTCAGGTGGGATATACATATCCCCTTCTCTGAGAGGAACACGTCCTGGAGGCGCAATCGCAGCAGCATGGGCTGCTTTGAGGCATTTAGGGATGAGCGGATATTTGAAGTTAGCAAAAATTGTTATGGATGCTTCAAAAAAGCTAATGAAAGGGATTAACCAAATAAACGAGCTTTATATAATTGGAAAACCAGTAATGAGTGTTTTTTCTTTTACTTCTGATAAACTGGATATCTATCAATTAGGAGATCTTATGGATAAGAAAGGTTGGCATTTAGACCGAATTCAATTCCCAAATGCTTTACATATGATGGTTAATCCACACCATGCTGAGATTGTAGATACATTCTTAAAAGATCTCCAAGAGACTGTTAAGGAAGTTATCAATAATCCTGGAAAATCTTCTGATGGAGATGCTGCCATCTATGGTATGATCGCTAGTTTACCTAATCGTGATAAAGTAAAAGATTACATTGTAAATTTCTTGAAAAGCCAGTACAAAATAAAATAAATATGTTTCATGCCTTTTACTTGAGAATTTTTCCTATAAGCTGTGGTATATTAAAATTAATCGATTGAAATTTTTACATTTTTTTACCGATTTTTTTTTTCTATAAATAAAAGGATTAGACAACTTCTAACTATATTTTTAATCTCAAATATATATTTGTACGATTTAGTATCGCGAATAAAGGAAAAAATAGATAACATTATCTTAATGTGCTCTATTTATCTTATATTTATAAAAAAAGGATTAATTTAAATGGTATATTTTCAGATCACCAGAGTGGGATACGATTGCGGAGTAGATAAAGAAAATTGCAAAGATTACCCTAATCTCTGTATTAATTGTGTTAAAACACAACTTAAAAAATATAGTTTAGATATAACTCAAAATATTAAAATCACATTAATAGATTCTGAAGAAAAAAGAATACAAATGTTTCAGGACTTAATTTGGCAGAAGTTTTTAGACGTATTAAACATAAAACACATCGTGTTACTGGCAAAAGATTCCGGATTACTTGTAATAGATTATCCTATTTCTGGTGCGGGAGTAGATATAGAGTTGTTATCGGGTTTTATACAAGCCAATATCACTTTCTCAGAAAGGAGTAATGCCACAAATCATAACACCGGTTTTGAACAAAATACGGTATTCTATGAATTTCAATACCAAAATTTCAATATTCTCCTAAAGAATGGAGAATTTCTAAGAGTTGCGATGGTTTTAGATAATAAAGCTTCAGATAGTTTGAAAAGTCTTGTTACAGATTTTTTAATTGATTATGAAGGTCGGTATCTTGATAAAATAGGAGCACTTGTAAGAACTGGAATGCTTGAATTTGACCATACTATTGATTTCATTATAGATACTTTTAATATCAAACTAGTCTTCCCCCATGTTCTAACCCACACTTTTTTACCAGGTGTAATAGAATCGATTGAAAAGAATCCTCTACAAAAAGCAATAATAGACTTAGCAAGAGAATTGCTAGCCTCAAAACAATTCTTTTTTCTTATAAATTTAATTGATGAAGTACAAAAAATAGTTAAAATTGGAGCAAATAGAATCCTTTATGAAATTCATCAATTAATTGATAAAGAAGTAATCATCCCAACCACAATTGAAACAGCTGAAAATTCAATTAGCAATTATCAAGAGTCTCAAGCAATTAGAATCGCAAATAATGAACTAATTTCTCCAATTATTGCTAATGATGACGCAATAAATGAGTTAAAAGAAAAAGCTAAATATATGAGTGAAGAAGAAGTAAAAAGATCAATAGGCTCTTTTATTAAAAAAGCAGAAGCGGCTGAAAAAGGCTTTGCCTATAAGGAAGCTCAAAGAGAATGCGAAAAAGCGCTTTTTTTAGCAACGGGTTTTGATTTAAAAGACGATATAGGGAGAATCTCCTTTATGAGTTTAGAGCTTGATAAAAAAATTAAGGAATTAGAACTAGAATATGCTTTAAAAGTAGGAGAAAAAGCTGCAAAGAAGAAGAATTACATAAAGGCAATTAATTATTATAAAGAAGGATTAATTATTTTAGAAGACTCGTCCATATTTGAAGATTCGGTATCTAGAATCAAAAAATTAGAGAAAAAACTCACCAATCTACAAAAACATTTAAAATAATTATACGTCATTTAATTCTCGTGGATAAATTTTTAAAAAACAGTAAAAATCTATGAGAATTAAGAAAAATAAAATCCAACTTGAGAAGAAATCTATAAGCAAGCGTCCAGATTATAAGTTGAAGATTTTATTCATTGGCCCCGAGATAGATGAAAAATCTGAGCTGATTACCAATTTTATCAAGAGCAGATTTAATTTGGATTACAAATCAACATTAGGAGTAGAAATTTTTACCAAAAATCTAGAATTTGAGCCGGGAAAAACTGCATTACTTTCGATCTGGGATATTGGTGGAGAAAAACGCTTTGAATTAATTCGAAGTACATTTTATAAAGGTGCTTCCGGAGCTTTATTAGTTTTTGACCTTACAAGTGAGAAAACTTACGAAGAAATAAAAAAATGGCTTTCAGAAATAAAAAAATTTACAGGGAAGGATTTTCCACTTGTATTAATAGGAAATAAGTTAGATGAAATTGAAGAAGTTGGAGCCCATATTGATCGAGATGAAGTAATAGCTTTTGCTAGAAAAAAAGGGATAACTTATATTGAAACTTCACCAAAATCAAAGGAATTGATAGAAAATACTTTTCTCAAATTAACTAGTAAGATAATTTCAAGCAGTAAGAAGAAATAGTTTTTTTTAAAATCTCGAAAGATATAGAGATTAATATTAAATAAAAAGTCAGAGTATTTCTCTCTCATTAATTTTGATATGATATATTTTGCTAGTTCTAAATTAAATGAATAATTAACTTTGGCTAAAATAATTAGTTAAGTGAGTCTAAAATCTCCTATTATTTTTGATAAAAATCCTAATCATATATAAAACATAGATTTATTTTTAGATTCATCTATTTATTTTCTATTAAAATGAAATTTGAATTAATATTAGATGATTTACTGACCATTCCAAAAGTTCTTCTTAATTTTCTGAAGTATTATTTATCTACGGAAGGTCAGGAAAAGTTAGAATCACTTAGAAGAGATTGTAAAGATCCAAAAATTAAACGAATTTTAATAATAGGTCATGCTTACAACTACTTTGCATCTCTTATCCCCTTCAGATATTTAAACTCTCGATATTTCTCAAGAGTAGAAGAAAATCAAGATTCTACAGAAAAAATATGCGTTTTGTATGAAATTGATGAATTTAATTCATATTATAATAATCTACAAGATACTCAAGATACAATTTTTATATTTGTTGCTAGTTTAGGAAATTCTATTCAAATTCGACAAGGTTTAAAGAAGTTATTGACTGCTAAAGTAGATGCCTCACATATTTGGGGTGTATCCGACTATGAGGAATCCTTTTTAGGAGTCAATTCTCACCATTTCTTGAACTTGAAATATGGAACCGAAAAAATAATGGGAACTAAATCATATATAAACGCTATTCTTCTCCTTTATTTAATCGGTAGAACTATTATGGATAAAGAGGCAATACCATCTAAAAGGGAAGAAGATATTCGCAAATTAATATTTGAAATAAAGTTTTATAATCAAGATTGGGAAAATCACACACAAAATCTAATGAATTTTTTAGGTGAAAATATCGATAATCTATTTTTCCTTTCAAAAGGGGCATCTTTAAGCTCAGCTTATCAAACTTCTTTAAATTTTAAGGCAATCACTCAAATCTTTTGTGTTGCATTATCTATTGGTTCATTTTTACACGGTCCTATTCGAATTGTAGATAAAAACTTCCGATGTGTGCTTATTATAGGAGATGAAACAAATTTAAAAGAAACAAATTTATTGATTAATAAAATAACGCAAGAGAAAAATGGAAAAATAATTCTACTCAACAATAGTAGAAAGTTATCCTCGATAGGGCGTTCAAATAAAAATGTATTCGTATTTGAACATACTACTGAGAACATGTACTTAGCTCCAATATTTGAAATAATAGTACTTCAATATTTAATCATTCAAATTGCTAAAAACCGAGGTGTGATGAATTAAATGGCAGATTCAAATACTAAAGAAATCGAATATTCCTATAAATTAATCTTAGATGATATACTTGAATTTCCCAGAAGTTTAAAAATATGTGTTGATAACTATTTTAGTTCAAATTATAGGAAGTTATTTCAAGAGATTAAAGAGCTATTGAAAACATCAAAAATTTCTAGAATCTTGTTTATAGGGAACGATTTCAATTATTTTGGAAGCTTAGTAGCAGCACACTGTTTAACATGTTCTTCACTATTGCCCTTTAAATTTAGCTGGGAATCATACGAAGTTTCTGAATTTTGCGATTATATCCTCCCAAAAAAATATGACGATGGTACATTATATATTTTAATATCTAAATCTGGGCAATCACGATTAATTTCTAGAATTGTCGAAAAACTCCATCTATTAAAAATTGATAAAAATCTAATATGGTTTGTTACTAACTCTCCTGATTCTTCAAATGCGAAGAAATGCGGTTTCGTTTTTCCCACATTTGTAGAAACTGAAGTTGTTCATGGAACAAAGACATTTCATAATACTATTTTTGTCTTATATCTAATATCAGAATTGCTTTTAGATCGGGATCCATTAAGTGATGGAAATTTTTTAAGAGTAGAAGGAGTTTTAGATGAAATGCTTAGTAAAATCTCTTTCTATCAAGATCTCTCAGCAAAAGCAGCAGAGTTTCTTGGTAATGACTTTAGATTTTTGTATTTCATTTTTAAAGGAGTATCGAAAGGTACTGCTTATAATTCTGTTCTCCTGAGTCTCAGTTTGTATAGAATTTTTGCTGAAGCAATTTCGTTGGGACAGATTCTTCCTCGCTCATTTGAAGTATCAGATAAAAATATTTGCTGTATCTTTTTAGTCAACAATGAACAAGCAGATAATATAGATTATCTCCCAGGGAATGTAAAATCCATTGCCGATCAATTGGGAAGACTGATTTTAATTAGTAATAACAGTACTCTTATATCATCTCTAAAAAATAATCCTAATATGTTATTAATATCTTACCAATGTGAGATATCTGCTCTAACACCAATATTTGAATCGGTAATCACCCAATTAATATTATTGGAACAAGCAAAAAAAGCTGGTATAATAATTAGCTAAATTAAAAATAAAAAAAAAATGCTATAAGTTTTCTCCTTTTTTATAAATCTCAATAGCGAGGTTTTTAAAGGCGTTGACTACACCTTCACCTGTTTTAGCTGAAGTTTCAAAATAAAGGAAACCCTTTTTTTTGGCGTATTCTTCAGCATCTCTTCTTGAAATATTTCGGTCAAGGTCAATTTTATTCCCAACTAATAGAATCGGGAGACTTTTTCCTATATTATCTTCTAATTCATTGATCCACACATCTAAATTTTGGAATGAAACCGGATTTGTGACATCATATACTAAAAGAGCACCCTTCGCTCCCCGGTAATACATCCCACGAATTTTATCATAATGAGCTTGTCCCGCAGCATCCCAAACATTCATTTTAGCCTTAAAACGATGCGATCCAGTAAAAAGGACATCCTCACTTACATATTCACAATTCAATTCTTTGGAACCAAAATCTACTCCGAGAGTTGTTTTCAAATCTTTCTTGAAATAATTATCAGTGAGTCTTACTTTTATTGCAGTTTTCCCTACGGTTGAATCTCCTATTTCAACTATTTTATATATATAATCACCATATTGAAGACTTTTTGCATCAAAATTTCCCCATTTTTCAATGTTTGCCTTCCCACTTATTAAACCTTTCTCAATTTCATCAATAGTTTCCATTTCGAGGAGAAAACCTTTGGTATAAGTATCGTTTTCCATGTTATTTAATGCATTATCATTCCCAATTTTTACTCTTCCTTTAATTGGAGATGTCAGAGTTGTTATCCCATTATCCGTAGTTATTACAGCTATCGGTTCCCCAATTTCAATTGAATTTTCAACTAAGATTTTTAATTCTCTTGGATTCTTAAGATATGCATACCCAATCTCATCTAAACCAAGTAACTTACTGTCTGTATTTACATATATGTGTTTCTGCGAATAATAAAGATTGTCAGGTAATTCATATCTTCCATCAGCAATTATAACCATTATTAATTCCTAACTGTTATTTTTTGTAATTATTATACTAATATAAAATGATTTTTAAAATCTTTATTAATTTTTTATAATCTGTGCATAAACATATCTAAACAAAAAACTAAAATAACTCCTATCCTTTTAAAAACCCGTAATTTAGGTTATAATCTTAACAAAATAAGCCTTAAAAAGCTCAAATTGAACATTTGAACAAGAATTAACTAAAGGTCATATCCATCTTTAAGAGCCTTTAGATTTAATTCCAAAGATTCTCCACTAAAATAATTCTTTAATGAATCCTCAAGATCTTCCTTATTTATAGGAAGGTATTTTAAGATATAACCTAAGATAATCATATTTATAATTTTTAAATTCTCGTAATTTTCTACAAAGCTCATGACTGAAAGAATGTAAAAATTGTCTGAATTTTCATTGAGGATACTTAAAAATGATTCTTCTGATGGATAATCAGAGTTAAATACCTTTTTCTCATAATCAGAAATGATTAAAATCGAACTTTTATCTGGTTTAGAATATTTCAAAACATCCAAAATTGTACTTTTTTCAGTTGCGATAATCAAATCTGCTGTCCCTATCATGGGTATTGGTGCATCCCTCTTGTTTCCGAATCGTAAAAAGCATACTACCTTACCGCCTCTCTGACTTAAACCGTGTGTTTCTGAAGTTGTTACCTTAAATCCTCTTTTCACCAAGATATTTCCCAAAATCTGTAGTAAACTTATTAAACCTTGACCCCCCAGACCAGTAAAAACAATTGTATAATTATCTGCCTTAATTCTTCTCCTCCTCCTTTATCGCTTCATTAGGGCAGATTTCTTCACAAATTCCACAACCTACGCAATCATTGGGATCGATATAGGCCATACTGTCATGTTCACTAATCACTGGACATGTAAATTGATTATAGCAAATTCCACAATTATTACATAAATCTAAATCAACTTTTTCAGGCGTAAATTTTTTTCTCTTAATAATTTTCTGGATGCATTCATCTTGTACTAAAATAATTTGTAAGGTTTTATCCTCCAAAACTTCACAACCTTTCACGTCAATAAGTTTTTGTAATCTCGAAACATACTGTTTATCTTTATTCTCATTACGTTTTACTACGCTTACGTTAACACCAGTACCTTTCAAAAACTTTTCTAACTCTATCCTGTTTTTGAATTGTCCCTCCTTGTAGTAATTAGGATCGCTTCCGGGGTTAGGTTGTTGTCCTGTCATTCCTATCCATCCATTATCCAAAATTAGAACTAAAATTGGAGCTCTATTATATATTCCGTTCAACAAGGCGGGTATTCCGCTATGAAAAAACGTTCCATCACCTATGATTGCAATATTTAAACCTCCATTTGTATGGGCAACCCCTTGAGCTAAGGCTATGCTTGACCCCATACAATATTTCACGTTAGCAAATGACAAAGGAGGATATGATAAAAGAGTATAGCATCCAATATCCTGATAAAAATAGACAATATTTCCTGATTTTGCCTTAATTTTTCTAACTGCTTTTTGTAGGGCATACCCCGTTGTTCTATGGGGGCAACCGGGGCACATTATAGATTTTCTTTTCGCTGTCTTGTAATTCTTACTATATATATGCTCTAAATCAATTTTTGGCTTAATCCTTGTAATTCTTTGAATTGCTAAAGCTATTTTAGTCGGATTTAATTCACCAACCATCGAGAGTAGTGTTTGATCTTTATCAAATGAAAAAGGATTTTTTCCGTGGATTTTTAGGACTAAACCATTCCTTTGAGCAATTGCCATAATTTGTGTTTCAATAAAAGCGTCATTTTCTTCTACAACAATAACTTGTTTGAGTTTTCTTAAGAAAGACGTTATTAATTTTTCTGGAAGTGGATTTATAAACCCAATTTTAAGAATCGGTGCCTTTAAGTTAAGAAACTCCAAAGCTTCAATTACATAGCTATATGAGACACCACTCGTTATAATCCCTAACTCTTGTTCGTTTTTTTCATTTTCATTTTTAATTTGATTTAACGAACTGTTTTCAGACAATTCTAATGCTAATCTCATTCTATTGTAAATTTGGTCTTCCTTTAAATTTAAGAAATAAATTCTTGAAGCTACATTCACTTCTTTTGATAAATCAAAATTATCCTCGATTTCAGATTGTTTTATCTCTCCAAATGTAACATTACTTCTTGAATGGGAGACCATCGTAACAGTTCTCAACATGACTGGAAGTTTTAATTCCCTTGAAATCTGAAAGGCTCTTTTAGTAAACTCTAAGCATTCTTGAGGATTACTTGGTTCTAAGGCTGGTATTTTAAAAATCTTTAAGTAATTTCGTGAGTCCATTTCTACAGCACTCGAATGTTGTTGAGGATCATCAGCAACTATAACAACTAAGGCAGAATTTTTATTTTTTGGGCGTGTAGTAACAAGAGCAAATAATGGATCTGAAGCGACATTTAATCCTACATTTTTCATACCCACCATCGCAGTTGCCCCCCTAGCATAAGCAGCACCAGCAACTTCCATTGCAACTTTTTCGTTTATACTACTTTCTACCCATTTCATTCCTACTTTCTTAAAAATTTCAGAAAAGATTTCTCCAATTTCAGAACTTGGAGTACCCGGATAATATGTATAAACATCTATCCCACTTTCTATAGCACCACGAGCAATCGCTTCATTTCCTAGAAGAAATTTCTCATCTCCAGCTTTACCTTCAACGATTTTATTAAAACTCATTGTCTTGTATTATTAAATTGGTCAATAATTAATTAGTATGTTGACAAAAATTTCGTGTGCCATAAATTTTTAGAATTTAGGAATTAAATAAAACTCGCTTTTTTATAATATTTTATAAAGAATAGAGATAATACATTTTATCTTCTTGTGATACTTAACTTAAAATCTGCAGTTTTACAAATCAGAAGGTAATTTTATGGTTTCAAATGGATGGATAATCGAATTAATAGAATATACAGATCCTTATTGTACTTGGTGTTGGGCTTCCGAACCAATCCTTAGAAAAATAAAAGAACATTTTGGAGAACAAGTTAAAATTTTATTCAAAATGGGTGGATTAGTTGATGATGTTAAAACATTTTATGACCCTTCTAATGCAATTGGGGGATCAAACATGTTTGAACAAGTCGCAATCCATTGGGACGATGCTTCTTCACGGCATGGAATGCCTGTAGATTCAAGAGGATTTTCTGATTTAAAAGATAGTTTTACATCAACACATCCTGCCAATATAGCATATAAAGCTGCTCAAATACAAAATCAAGATCTTGCAGATAAATTTTTAAGGAGAATGAGAGAAGCAGCAGCAGCAGAACGAAAGCAGATTCATAAAGTAGAAACCCAAATTGAGTTAGCAAAAGAGATTGGGTTAAACACCGATAAGTTTTTAGAATCAATAGAAAGTGGAATAGCCAAAGAAGCATTTCTAAAGGAATTAAATGTGGGTAGAAAACTTGGTATAACTGGATTTCCAACTTTTGCTATTTCTAATAGAAAAGGAAAGTCGATTCGTTTACACGGGTTTCAACAATACAAACGGTTTGAACAAGCATTTGAAAGCTTATTAGAAAAGAAAATGAGGAAACAACAAGTCCCATTAAATAACGAAAACATTCTAAAATTCATTGAAAAATATCGGAAAGTTGCTACACAAGAAGTTGCGACCTTATTTGAAATTAAAAAAGAAGAAGCCTTTAAATTCCTCTCCAAACTAAAACAAGAGGAAAAAATTGTGTCCCGACAGGCTGGTAATGATTTCTTCTGGTTAATGAATTAGAGGATTAGTTTGAAAATAAAGAATTAAGAATTTTTTTTCAGTCGTTTCTTTACTGATTAAAACTGATGAAATTACTTAGGAATAATTTTGAATATTCCTTCTAAATTTTTAGAAATTGCCTCACGAGTGAACAAAAAAGGAATATATTTACCCCTAACCCATAATTTCATCAAATCCCTATAATGTTTATGAAATGGCAGTCCAGATTGGCCCCCCGGTAACGCAACTAAAGAATTGTCCCAATCGGTTAAATCATGAATTTGGCGATATGAAGGTCCGGCAAAAACTTGAAAGTCGTTGGTAGGAATGTAATAACCATTACAAAGAGTATTTGGATCTCCTCCTGTCTTAAAAGGTCCGATGTTTAAAACCTTAGCTTCTTCACTTACAGATGAAAACGGATGAGTTAGCGTAGTTTTATGGATTTCTCCCCACTTCCATTTTGTAAAGTCAGAAGAGAGTTTCTCGGATAAGAATTTAATCGTCATTTTTAGCGTTTCGTTAAGAAGATTCTCAAGATCTTTCCTTTTAGTATCGTATAATTTCAATAATCTCTTAAGATCAAAAGGACTGCTTGCAAGATAAGGTTCGACAAGATCTTTACCAATTAGCGGAATTAATATCTTTTTTATCGTTTTATACAACCAAATTTTATAAAGTGTCCCTCCAATACTATTCTTTGTTAACTTGAAATCCCAATTTTCCAAATATGCCATAATCTCAGGATTTATGTCTATAAACTTCGTGGATTTTAACAATAAAGGTAAATATTCTCGTGCCTCTTCTGAGTAAAGATCATTTTGGAAGTCCTTAAAATCTTGCTGAGAAATTTTATTCTTTGATTGAAGCAAATTTTTCAATCTCTTCTGTCTATAGAAACCATTTGAATCTTGGGAAATGAGCACTCCATTCGGAGCTTTATTTTCATTGTAATTAGCTGTATATACAAAATTATCTGGAGGGTTATAAATTGATAGCAATTTCTCAAACGGAGCAAGACCCTTCCAATTATATTTTTCGCCGGTACCCGGAGTAATCATTGCTCCATCTCCAAACTTTCTAATGGGAATTCTTCCTCCATGTTGGAGCCCGATGTTACCTTCAACATCACCGTAGACAAAATTTTGAGGATTGACTGTCATAAGACTTGTTCCCTCTCGGAATTCAGCCCAATTTGAAGCGTTATTAATCTTGAGAAAACCATCTAATGAGTCTTCAAGATTTCCTTCATGACTTACCCAACGTAACGCAAACTTTCCTGGAAGATCCAATTTCTTAACTTCCCTATTTATTTCAAAATACTCTATAACTGGACCATATTTAGTCATCAATACTTTGAAAGGTATAGGATCAGTTTGATCCCTAATAGTAATCGGGTCTTCAATGATTTCAAAATCTAACCAATGACCATCAAAACGATATTGATTAGGGTTCTCAGGGTTTAGTTCCAGTCTGAATAAATCAATTGTATCAGCTCCTACGTTTGTACAACCCCACGCAATTTTTTCATTATGCCCTAATATAACAGAAGGTAATCCTGGGAATGAACTTCCAATAGAATTCAATTCAGGGCAATTTATATGGACTAAAAACCAAATTGCGGGTAGCATAAGAGGTAAGTGGGGGTCGTTTGCAAAAAGAACAGCTCCCGTTGTTGACTTACTTGGGCTAACTGCCCACCCATTGCTTCCAACTGGTTTCTCCAGTTTAGCACCAGAATATAAAGGGATAATCTTATCAGCCAATTCAAGTCCTACTTTTGAAACAATTTGCTCTCGCAGTAGTTCTAAAGGATAATTCCCTGATAGTCCCCAGTCTATTAAACACATAATTTTTAGTGAATCTTCTATCCTCCAGTCCTGAATTTTTAAATCAAGAACTGCAAACTCAACAGGAGGATTTTCTCTAGCCTTTTTAATCCCTTCATTTACTCCTTTTACATAAGATTCTAACATACGAAGCTGTTCGTTATTAGGATCTTTTTCTAACCTCTCAACACAACTTCTTGAAATTCTATGCATACCTATTGTTTTGTAGTGTTTATCCGAGTTAAGAAATTCATCTCCTATTATCTCTGAAAGTTCTCCCGTAATTAATCGACGAAACTGTTCTATTTGAAACAACCTATGGCGAGCATGGAGATATCCTTGAGCGAAATATGCATCATTAATTGATTTTGCAAAAATATGGGGAATGCCCCACTTGTCCCAAAGAATCTCTATCTCTTCTTTTGCTCCTTCTAAAACCTCAGAACCTTCGGTTGGTGGAAACGCATCCTTCGCAATTTTAAGTAAGTCTTCTACTGATATTTTCACATTTTCCATTTTTTTATCACATCTACTAAATTAAATATTGTTAATTTCTTAATGAGTCAGTATAAAATTAAATAATCAAAAATGGCAAGTAAGCTTCATAAACCTGCTAAAATTTTATCTACTTTTTGCTTGATGTCTAATTTTGCGGCGCTTGGATCTTTTAAAACGTGTTTCGTTTCAATAAAGATGTTAGTGCTTAACCGTCTCATTAATTTAAGATCCGCGTCTCCCTCAACTAAAAAGACAAAATAAATTGTCTTTTCAATTTGTAGCAGCTCCTTCGTAATAATAGTTATTTTATATTTGTCTCCATAAGTAATTGTCGCAATATCCTCATTGAATAATTGTTTTCCTATAGTACTTATTGCTGATATTAACCCACTGAATATAGAAGAGTCCATTTCAGCCATAGTAGGGTCAATCTGCTTCAAGTAAAATGGATAACCGGTGCTATCACAAATTAATATTGATTTAATCATAATTACTCTATTGCTTTTAATTTTGATTATTCATATTTTTTGCTTAGATAATTAAAAGATTTCTTATGTTTTAATTTTGGAGTTTCTTTAGTTTTTATTTAGTTTTATTAAAACAACAATCAAAAAAATCTCAATTAATTTAATAAAAAAAACAAAAAGAAGTTTTAAAAATTGATTAGATTAAGTTTTTACTAGAAATGTACTATGCCGAATAAATTTCGAACAGTATCCGCTTTATACCCCTGCTGAAATTGAATGACATAAAAATTACTATTCCATTTCTAATTTTTTCTTCTGAATATATCCAATAATTCCTTTAATACTATTTTCTGCATAAAACCTTTCCCTTTTTTTGAGACTTTTATCAATATAAACAAAATTTGATAAAAACTTATCTCTTTTCTCTAACGTTGCGAACAAAATATCATTAAAATTATCACGTGTCCTCAGTTCAAATAATTCAGTTATAACTTGAACCCACATTGACAGTTGTTCCTGAGCTGATTTAATCATCATATCTGCATTATCCCTCATTCCAAAGTGACTATAGCATATTTTATGATCCGCTAAATTTTCTTTTAATAATATTCGAATTGAGGAGATCCAGTTATCATAATTGAAAATAGGTGGCGTCGCCGGACGAATGTGGAAATAGTCTTCTGATTTAACATGAACTCCTGCAGCTTCCCCAGCAAATAAATAGTTATTGAATAAGAATGATTGATGATGAGGGGCATGACCTAGAGTTTCAATAACTTTTATTTTACCATCCGCGACACTCTCTTGGAACTGAATTTTATCCTCTGGAACCGGTAGTATCTTCCCATACATTTCAACAACTTTTCCAAGAACTTTTATACTCCCTTCCCATAACTTTTCAGGGTTTATTAGGTGTTTTATTCCTCTTTGATGGCAAATAACTTGAGCTTGAGGAAAAAATGAGAGTAATTTTCCAACACCGCCAGCATGGTCAATATGAATGTGGGTTAATAATATATAATTAAGGTCTAATTCGCCAACACCCAAACTGTTAAGGGTTTGTGTTAATGAATTAATAACTGAAGCAGGCCCCGGGTCAACTACAAAACACAAATCATCATCTTTATAAACCCAAGTGCTTAAGAAATTTTGAGTTTTGGTGCCATCTTGAATTGCACGGACATCAAAAAGATTTGGGGTCTTATTTTTCCCAGATTCTTCTATTTCAAAAACCATGAACTCTAGAGTAAATTAGTTTAATTGAGAATATAAGCTTAATTAATCAAATTAATCTTTTTACTGATCCAATAGTTTTTAAAAATAATTAACCTTTTAATTTTAAAGCTTCACCATTGAATTAATTATGAATAGTTTTAATCGCATATGGACAGCATTAAACCTTGAAGAACCTGATAGAATACCAACTCACACCATAAATATTGATGGAAACGTCGCTGATAAGATTTTAGGAAAACCAAAAAGGTCTGCTTTCGATATTTTTGATGAAATGGAAAGGAAATATCCAGATGAATGGGTTGAAAAAATCAATCAAATCCTATTTGATATCGAAATATCTACTTTTTCAAAAGCAGTAAGAGCAGGTTATGAATTAGGATTTGATGGCGTTGGCGTTCAATATATCCCATTTATCCTTGAAAGTAAAACCGAAATGACTGATATATTTGGAAAGAGACATAAAGTACGGAATATAGATGGCAACCCTTACCCTGATTATTATGGGGGGTACATTAAAAACAGAGAAGATTGGGAAGCATATCCTAAGCCAGATATGAAAGAAGAGTACAAACGTGCGAAAAAATTTTATAAAGGAGTCTTAAGGAAGTGTCGTGATATTAAGAATGATATTTGTATTATAGCTCAAAATGCCTTAACGTCAGTATTTCCTCCCGTGTGGCAGGGAATGGGAATGAATTATTTTGCTCGGGCTCTGAAAAATGATCCAAAGTTAATTGAAGAACGATTTCGATTTTGTACTGATTATGTTTTAACAGTGTTCAAAGCATATTCAGAGTGCGGAGCGAATATTTTTCTTGAGGGTGGAGATATAGCTCATAAAGGAGGTCCAATGATTAATCCAAAATACTTCGATAAATACCTTCTCCCACGTTTCCAAGAAGTTTCAAACGCAATTCATGAGTGGGGTGGGAAATATATACTTCATACTGATGGTGATATAACTTCACTCTTAGATTTCATAGTAGAATCTGGTTTTGATGGTCTCCAATGTCTAGAACTTCCTTATGTAGATCCTCTCTTGGTTAAAAAAAAAGTTGGAGATAAGCTTTGCTTGTCTGGTAATATTGATACAAGACATGTTTTAGTAGACGGATCACAAGAAGAAGTGGAACAAGCTGTTAAAAATGCAATTCAAGCGATGGGTAATGGGGGTGGATTTATGATCTCCCCAGCTAATTTCCATCCTAGCATTTCTGTTGAAAGATTAAAATGGATGATAGAAGCAGCACATAAATATGGGATATACCCTCTAAAAAATGGATAGAAAAATGACCTGTAATCATTTATATTGAAGCCATATGCTTTTAGGTTTTCGTTCTGAATATATAATAACTCTCCATTGTTAAAAACAGAATGATTTAGTTGAATTTATAGAAATAGGATATAGGGCACATGAAATCATTGAGACTGCTTATCAGTCTTCAAGAGAAAGTAGAGTAATATCTTTCAATTAAATATCTGAATTAAATTAAACACTTACTTGTTTTGTATTTTTATTCTGTCCAAGACATCATCAAGATATTTTATATTTTCTTGTCCAACTTCTTCCTTTAGAGCATTAGCTAATGAGTATTTAAACGCCCAAACCTCAACTTTTTTTTCTAATTCTTGTAATTTTTTAACAACAGGTACAAAATCACCGTCCCCAGAAACTAATGCCGCTATTTCATATAAATTCTCATAAGCCAATGAGATAATATCAATTGCAATCTTGATATCGATCTTTTTTTCTATTCTATCATTTACCGCTATTTTATCAAAACTAGTTTTAATTATATATCCACTTTTATTAGTTAAATCCTTATACCACTTCTTTTTCGCGGTACTCATTGGAAAAACTACTCCTTCATATAAAAAGATCCCTTGCAAAATTCGTTTCTCTGTGATCAAAATTTTTAGTTTTTCATAGTCAGCCTTGATGTTATGTTTTCTAAAGCCCTGAAAAATGTTGCTATTGTCAATAAAGATTGCTATTCGTTCCAAGTTATACGCCTTGTTTCAATTTATAATTTAAAAATAAGAGTTATCATTATTGACTTATTAATTCTTGTTATTAAGAATTATTACAAAGAAAATTAGTTTACCATTAAATGCCCTCTAAAACTTCTTCAATCACGGTTTGGAAAGTCTCGTAAGGTTGAGCTCCAACAACTACTCTATCACCAATTATAAATGTAGGTACTCCAGTAATTCTAACATTTCCTAACTCCAAACTAGTCTTTTTTAACATGTTTTGTGGTTCATCACTTTCAATATAGTCAAGCAATTCATTCTTCTCTAATCCTATAGATTCTGCAAGATCCAATAATAAAGTTAAATCTCCTATATCTTTTCCTTCTTTCCAATACGTGTCGAATATTAATTCATGAAATTCGTTAAATTTCCCCTTTTTTCTAGCAAACTCTGAGACATATAATGCTAAACGTGAATTAGGAAGTTTACCTGAAAAAGTGAACTTAATACCTACTTCATCAGCGAGTCGTTTTACATTAATCATTACCATCTCTAAATACTCTTTTGCAAAGGGTAAATTATCTACTAACACTCCACTTTTAGGGGTTTCAGGATGGAGCTCAAACGATCGCCACTCCACCTCAAAATTGAACTCTTCCTTCAGTTTTTTAATACGATAAAAACCGATATAACAAAATGGGCAGATATAATCGGAATAGATGATTATTTTTAAATTATTTTGCTTCATAGTTCATTGCTTGGAAAGGAAAATAAGTTTTTATATTTTATTGAATTGTTAATTAGGATTAAAGATGATAATAATTATTATTCTTGAAGAGAATTTAGCTATCTCATATATTTTATAGTAGTAGTTGTTCAGCTCTTATTATAATTTATTCTGATAACTATTAAATATGAAACAATCTCGATTTAAATTAAGATTTGTAAGTTAAAAACAAAATGTCAAGAAAACAAATTCTCTATGGGATAACAATTTTTTTTTTAATCTGGATCCCTTCCGCAACGATATTTACTAAGGCACACGGTGCCTCGAGCATAGCATTAAATTATAATTCTAGCACAGAGCTACTCACCGTAACAATCTTTCACTCTGTTCCTGATCCAAATACTCACTTTATCGACTTTGTGAGGATAGAGATCAATGGAAGTACAGAACTGTTCATAAATTATACCAGTCAACCGTCTACATCAAATTTTATATATTATTATAATATTACCGCTACCGCTGGAGATTTAATAAAAGTTATAGCTCATTGTATCTTAACGGGCTCTATTTCAAGAACTCTCACAGTGGAGGGGGCACAAGGTGATCCAGTAGTAGAGGGCGCAATTCCGGGGTATCTTGGGATGATGATATTTATTAGTGCTTCTATATTTATTACATCACTTATTATACATAAAAAAATTAAGAAAAATCGATTTGATTAGATGGTACTAAATGCTCTTCTTGGATTAGTTCACTTTTCAATCATGGTAAGTGCCCGCTACTCTCGGATAATTTACTTTTAATAATTCTTTCCTTTTTATTAAATTAATTGAATAAACTCTTGTTATTTAATTTTTTATTAATTTGGATGCTGATCTTAAAATAAAATAGCCTAATAATCCTCCAATTAAAAATGGAATAAGAATTTGAAGCCAGAATAATTCGATTGGTAATAAATAGACTGGAGGTGTGTGTTGTTGGTTTGAAGGGAGTGTTCTTAAATAATAAGAGGTTGCTGAGGAAATCCAAGTATAAGACCATGCGATGAATGCTGCAACTCCTAACCATTTACATTTTTTATAAATTAAAGGTTTTTTGAAATAGGATGTGTAAGTTTTGGTTACAATTATACCAAATACTATAAAACTTGGCCATACATGAAAATTATAGCTAAAATTGCTTACTTCAAATGGAGGTTCATTAAATAGGATTCCACCTAAAAATCCTACTGTACCTGCAAACAATCCGAGAAAATATAATATTGTCGCAAATCCAACCAAAAGCTCGATGAGCTCTAAATAATACATCATTTGTCTTTAATAAAGAAATCTTTTTCTTCTTATAAGCAGCATATGATCCTGTCACTGCTTGAACTGTCGCGCATAAGCAACCTAGCATGGTTATTATTGTATTAAATTCAGCGGTTGTATAGGTAAGCCCAGCCATAACTAATTAAATCAAGATTTTTAGTATTAAAATTCATAGTAATTATAAAAATCTTATCTTTTAATCATTTAAAAGTAATTTTAGAGTAATAATTAAGAATCTGTTATTTTTAGTCTCATAGCCGACCAATCTTTATTAATAGATATCATAGCAACTGTTTTTAACCCTGTTGATTGAGCATATTTTCTGAGATTATCTCTATTTATGTCAGTTTTGTTTTTGGAAGTTCCTTTATAGTAGCTAACCCAAAGTTTTCCGTCATAGCTCATCTTCTTTTTTAATTTAGGGAGTTGCGCTTCTAATTCTGCTTTATTTTTGACAAAAACTTGGATAAAGTCAAGACTACCTTCTGATTCTGATGAAAATACTATGTTTTTAGGTAAATCTCCAATGGCTGATAAATAATCTTCTGGTTGATTTAAAAATAAGATTCTATTTCCTTCTTTGATAAAAAGTTTTTGTGCGATGGTTTTTTGAGACATAAATTTTCCCTTATCTATTTATTCGTAGATTAAAAAAAAAAAAAAAATTTATTTAGCTTCAGCATCTTCTTGCATGATTCCGGATACAATACCTTCAGCGTCTTTAAAATATGCCATCCAACCCACACCTGGAACTGCATGTTTTGGTCGTACTATTTCGCCCCCATTGCTTTCAATCTTTTTAACAATTTCATCAACATTATCGACGTCTATTGTATTAACTACTTTAGGAAAGCCTTCTTCTTCCTGACCTAATCCTCCATCAATTCCAGGTTTGCTTTCATCACCAGTTATAATGAGCCAATAATCAACAGGACCATCCCATTTCTCGATTTTCCAACCGAATACGTTTTCATAAAATTTTTTGGTTTTATCAACATCTTTCACATTCAATTCAAAATGAACTAATCTTGGCATTTAATACACCTCTATTATAATCATGTTATAACACTCAAACCAATTTAAAAAACTTCTTCTTATTGTAAAATTCCTTCAATAAAATTATGCTATATTTTGTATATGAAATAATAATAAACAAATGAAAATAAAAATTAAGCTAAATTTCAAATTAAGTCGTAAATTTTTGTACCAATAACATGCTATGGTGTATGTAATTAGCACCTGATTCCCCTCTTATAACTACAGTAACATTATGAACACCTGGAGTTAAATCCTCCCTTACATCTTGTAAGTTTAACATAAAGTTTACTGGAAAAGCTCCATTATAAGTACCTACTTCAGCCCTTGGATCCGTTCCAAAAATATCATCCACTCTGAAAAAGACCACTATCCGTGACCACCCTGCAATTGGTTCTGTGTGTGCTCTAGCTGAAAAACTAAAATATACTGATTCATTTAATCCTAGTTCAAATTCAACTGTTAAACCAGAAAATGTTAAATATGTGTTAGTTGGATTACATGCGAAATTTGTTATATTGTATTTATACCATATATTCTGTTCTTGTATTAAAACTACTTGGCTTTCTAATCTTGAAACGGACAACCACGCAAAACCACCTAATCCTAATCCACATGCACCCAGAATTAATCCAACAACACCTAAAGCCTTACCACCTTTACCCATAATTAGTTAGCTCCCTTAATTATTAAATCTTGTTTTTATTTTTGTAGAATAATTTAAAAACAATAAAATATTCGTTTTTTACTTCTATGTTAACTCATTGATTTTATTTAAACTAATCTATTACAATTAACTATATTTAATAACTAGAACAAAAAAAAAGACATAAATTCTTTTTTAAATAGCTATTGGATGATAGAATGCTAAAGAAAAGATGTTATAGACATCAAAATTATTTCTTCTGGCTAATAATCTGTTTAAGTTTTATTTCAGGATGGTGATATCTTCCTGTTTTTAGAGTTTGTGTTCCAATTTGAATTGATTTCTCGGGACAAAAATTTATACACGCTAAGCATTGCTGGCATTTATGTTGCCATTCTGGTTTGCCTTCAATAAGTATTATATTATTAACGGGACACACTTGTTCACAGATACCACAACTACTGCAATTATCATCAACAGTAAACGATTTATCACTTTCATAAACATTCTCTCGAAATTTTTTATTAAACTTCTCACTCCTGCTAACATCTTTTTCAAAAATTTTATTATCCAGATTTTCGCTCTTGTCCTTTATAATCTCAGAGAATGATTCTATTTGAGTAATTGCCCTTTCGAAAAACTGCCTTTGACGTTCTTTTGAGTGAATGTTATACCCAATTATATAGTTATTAGGCATAGTTATATAAATCCCGGCATTAAGTTTTTTATCTTTCTGCTTTAGGATCAACTGTAATTGTTGCAGGGGAAGCTCGGTGATATCTCCAGCACTCGTTATAACTGTAAAGAAATAATTAGTCTCCTTTAAATCAATCTTATTAACAAAATCATATACAATTTTAGGCAATCCAGACCAATACAAAGGAAAAATAAAACCTACTTCTTCATTTGTGGACATCAGGTGATTTTCTTCCCATATTTTTGCGATCGGTACGAGTTCACAGTCTTCTAACTTCTCAGAAAGTAGTTTCGCAACACTAAGAGAATTACCCGTGCCAGTAAAATAGTAGATTGTAGTTGCCATGTTAATTTTATTTACGCATATCTTTAACTTCTAATAGTATGAAATTTTTATCGAAAATAAACTTATTCTTATATTGTTCAGTATACAACTCATCCAAATCTGGAGAATGAAGGAATTCCGTTTAGGTATAAATGTCATATAAACAAATTACCTCATAAGCCGGAGAATCTTGATCCTTTAACTCTTTTATTTTACTAAGTTTAAATTGGATTTAGGATCTAAAATAAAGATGATCACTACCCGCGCGCTCACGTTCTCCTAAGTTACGGAGTATATCTATTTCTTTTTTTATGATTTCTTCTAATTGTTTAGAATTTATCATATTACAAATGTGAGAATGAAAAGTGTGGGAGTGTTAAGTTTTACTTTATATCAATTTTTTTATTTGTTTTTAACTCCTTCTCAAGCATTTTAATATTTCGGTCAATTTTTTTCGTTTTAGTTTTCTTTTCTTTAGAAATTGCTTTCATTTCTGTATTTAAAGCTTTTTCCTTACTTTTTTTGAGAGCAGTATGTTCATTCTTTAAATTCTTTACGATAACCATTAAATTTTTCTTTTTAGCTATCAAACCATCAATTTTAATACTAAGTTCATCAATTATTTTTTGTTGAGTCTGTATTTTTGGTTCGATTTCAATAATCTTCGAGGTAAATTCTTCATTGATTCGATTTATGATATAATTTTCTTTTTGTTTTGCACTCACTTCGAGATTTTCGATTTCAACTGCGATTTTATTGATTTTTTCCTTTAGTTCTTCATCTGACATTTTGATTTCAGCACAAAAGAATTTTTTTTTCTAATTCTAAATACTTTCATATAGTATATATATTTTACAATTATTACACTTCAGAAAGGAAAATAATCACTGATATTGAAAGTATGACTACGTTATAAAAATCAGCTGAATTGGATATCTTCCTCAAATAAAAGATCTTTATATTTATTCAATTTTAATTGATTAAAAACTGCTTCCTTTAATCTTGGTTTTAAAAGCTTCTTATCAATATTTTTACCTAAAATTAGTGCACCTACTAAATATCCGTCTTTCAAAATAAATTTCCTACATAATTCTTTTTCAAATGAAACCCATGATATTTCATCATAGTTTTTCTTGGAGTGAGTAATTCCCACCGCAATGGCAGTAAATCCAAATACTTTAATAGACTGAATTGATATCGTTCCTTTATATTTAACATCCCCCCCTGTCATGTTTACTGCAGCAATCTTCCCTTGTTTTTTGGCGTTACCCCATGTAGGATGTAGTTTCGGGCAATCATAGAGAGGATCATAAATTTGTGCAACATCTCCCGCAGCAAAAATATTGGGATTATTTGTTTTCATATTCATATCAACAAGAACTCCTTTATCCACTTTAATACCACTATCGAGAAGAAATTCAATATTAGGTCGCATGCCAATTGTTATAACAGCTATATCAGCGGGTAGTTCTTTTCCACTCTTCAAACGTACAGAAGTTAACTTTTTTTCCTCACCTTTAAACTCAACAATCTCTTCATTTAAATAAATATGAACTCCGTTTTCCTTAATCTTTTTTTCAACAATTCT
>LAZR01000367.1_pt1 | contig 40329 bp, 46 predicted proteins | sample 329461 | NCBI WGS metagenome assembly LAZR01 (sample SAMN03002196, study PRJNA259156) | marine sediment metagenome | biome: sea floor; feature: Hydrothermal impacted sediments; material: marine sediment; isolation source: Loki non-amplified sample from Loki's castle hydrothermal vent sediment ...
CCCAGACACGATCGTGCCCGGAACAACGATCGGAACCGGGTTGGGAACAGGCCCCGTGGGTGAGAGCACGAGAACGACGCCTGGCGGTATCGTGACTTGCACCGCGTCTCCGACACGTCCAACGGCCACACCGGGCCCGTTCAGTTCGACTTGCGTACCCCCGATCGAGACGTTCCCCGCTGAGCCGATCTCGACGTCACCCGCCGCGTCAATGATAACCTTTTGTTGGGTCGAGAGGCGGACCCCATCCGCGGCATTCAAGACGATCGTATCGCCCGTCTCTTTGTCACGAATGAACCACTCTTCCTGACCGCTCCGGTTGTCCCAGATCGTCAAGTAGCGCGAGGTCTCGTACGCCTTGACCTTCGGTGCGTCGGCGGCGCTCGCTGACGCGGCAGGTCCTGGCGTCTCGACGCCGCTGTCTGGTTCTCCCCAATGACCCCCGAGGTAGTACGGCTGTTCGAGGTCACCTTGCATGAACAGCACGCCGATGTCTGCGCCCTTGTCAGGCGGGTCATAGAAGCCGCGCTGTGGCGCACCACCACCAATTCCGAGTGGGAACGCGAACGCGCCTGCAGGCTCGATGAGTCCTGGGATACGAAAACGAACCCGGCCCAGCTTCCTGGGGTCTTCGTTGTCGACCACCACCGCATTGTAGAAGCCGACGTAGTGGAGGTCGGAACTCTCGTCGAACTCGTTGGGCACTACTGATCCCTCCCACGCTTGTCGACGAAGATCGTTCGGAACTCACCCGTCTCCGCGTCCGGCACCTCGACCGCGGTCAATGTCGGGTTGGAATCGCGGAACCAAGCAGGCAGCTTCTCCAGCTGCCTCTGGCCTATCCTCACCGACGGTTGCAGGTTGTTGACCTTCGCCTGAACCTCTTCCTTGCACACACCGCCCGCGAGCAACGCGGCGAACTGGATCTTGTCTGCGATGACCCGCGTCCTCGTGAGGTTGACAATGCTGGCCGCGGACCGCGCATCGGATGCCTTGATCCGCACCTCTTCGATGAAGGCGGTGTCATGCGGGTTCTTCTTCAACCGACCCACCGCACCTCTTGCGAACGTTTCGAAGGCACCCAACTCTTCTGCAATCCCCGGCGCGATCGGGATGTTCGCTAGCCCGCGCTCGATGAACTCCGCTCGACGTACCGGGCGGAACTTTGCGAGGAGCTTGCGCACGAGCGCGACCTTTGACGTGCAGTCGCGGTTGGTTGCGCCGCCCGTACCACCGAGCCTCTGCTCGAAGAGGCGCTCCGATGTCTTCAGCTCATTGTGCCCGTCGCGAATCACTTCAAGCTCGCCCGCGTAACCGTCAGCGGAGACGGCGTGCTTGGACTTCTTCACGTAGTAGTTGCCACTCAACCGCTTGCCAATCCCCTCGATACGAACAACCGACTTCGCAAGCAGCTGCGGATCGCCAATGATGTTCAACTTCATCTTGACGGTGAGCTGTCGCGACTTCCGCGCTTTGCTCTTCGCACGCCGCTTGGCGGTGATAGGACTAAGTTCGCCCGCCGTCTCGATCGTGAGTCGTGCGGCGTTGCCTAACCCTGTCACAGCTTCGGACACTACCTCCGCAGTTGGTGCGATAACCTGTAAGAGATCCTGAACGTGGTCGACGATGATCTCGTAATCCTTCTTCTTGATTGGGTCACGCCCGCGCGTCCTCGACTTCCCCGTGCGGATCGTAATATCGTTGTCGATGTTGAAGCTCTTGATCTCGCCTTGCCCGCTCGCGTACCACGTCAGCGTCTTCAGCGGGCGCTGCTTGATGTTCCGACTGTGCCAATGAAAACCATCGTGGTCGATGAAAAACTCGAAGCCCTCTTTATTGGCGAGGCGGCGTAAGAGATGAGCATCCGTCTCCGCCGCTTGTGTGACTGTCGGCAGGACCTCCTCAGTGTCCTCGATGGTCTGCACGTCGGACCCGAAACCGTTCTTCAGGGCAATCTGCTTGACCACGTCGGACCGCTTCGAGTCGAAGAACGTCCGGCAGCGCTTCTCGCGGTCAAGGAGGAACGCCTTGTCGTACGCCTCCACCGTGAGCTTCGTCGCGCCAGTGACCTTCTTGATCAGCATCAGCCGCGCAGGCGACATGTTGCCCGGGTAGCCGAACGAGACTTCGAGGAAGTTACCCTTCGCCCAGACCGGGTTGTCGAAGTTCGCGAGATCCCAATTGTCGACGGCCAGCTTGAGGACGTCGGCCTTCCGTTCGTTGTCCTCGAAGGTGAGCTTCTTCACGCGGTTCGAGAGGTCGAGCCGCACGCCGCGGCGTCCCTGCGGGATCACCTTGACGTGGTAGACTGCGGCGCTGCGCGTCACGGCGTCGCTTCACCCCGACGGGTCTCGCTGAACACCTCATCGGTGATGGTCCGCACTGAAGGGAGGAACATCGCGCGTCCGCGCGCCAGCTTCAACGTCGGGTCCAGGATCGGGTCGGGCTGGAAGTCGGCGATGATCCACCACAGGCCGGCAGGACGTGGGAGCCCGTCGAAGAAGCGGTGCGCTAACGTGAAGAGCGTGTCGCCGTCGGCCGCGATATGGATACGGTTGTCTGCGAGTTCGCGGAACCGGAAGGGCTCGGGCTCCGTGAGCAGGAGGTTGTCGTCGTCGTCGAGAACAGCCGACGTAAACGTGTATCGAGAGAAGCGGCGCGGTGGCATCAGACACTCCCCGATCGTCCCGCGTTGTCCGGCCCGCGTTGCGTGCCGAGCGCGAAGACGTCTTCGGACAGCAACCGCACGTCGCGGATCTCTTCGAGCGCGATGGTCGCGGTGAACTCCAACGGCGTCCCGTTCGCGTTGAAGCGTGAGTAGCGAAACTGTAGACCCGTGATCACGCAGGTCAGCGCGATGAAGGTTGGCCACACGAACAGGAGCCGAGGCGGCCCGCCTCCGACAACACCAAGGTTGCCGCGCCGCGGATAGCACACGCTCAGCAGGAACGCGCGCGAGGTCAGGTTCTTCTCGATCTGCGCAAACGTGTTCTGTCGCGGTTCGACCTCGTCATTGGCATTGAAGAAGAGCGCAAGGTTGAAGGTCTCGTTGCTCGTGTGGATGTACTGAAGCGGCTGGTGCGAGAGGCCGGGAATCGCCTGCCTCGCGTAGTTGACAGAGATAGCCTCAGAGAACTCGGTCGGGTTGAACTGCGCGACGATGTTCGAACCGTCGACGAGGTTCGTCATGTACATCTTCTCCGGCGTGCGCCGCGTTGCTCGGGTCAACGACCGCTGCTCCTTCGAGAGCCCTTCTCGTATCTGTAGTGCAGCGCGCCTACGTGCTTCCTCCTCAAGGTGCGGCATCAGTCGGCCTCCGGTGGAACATTGCCGAACTCGCGGGACCGCCCCGAGACCTCCTGCGAGAACACCTTCTCTGCGAGCTTGTCGCCGTCGACTTCGAGCGAGACGTTAAAGGTCGCAGCGATCGGTTGCTGCCCGCGCTGCTGTCCTCCGGGCACCGCTTGAGCCCCTTGTGGTGCGAGCGCCGTGACCTCAGCAACCGCAGGCGAGGGTGTTGCTTGAGCCCTCTCAATGAAATCACCCTGAGTTTCCCCGGACCGCCTCTTTACGCCCGTGCTCTCCTCAACTTCCTTGACGAGAAAGTCCAACCCGACGCCGGTGACACCGCCCCCGCCGAAGATGAATTCTGCCGCCGCCTTACCCGCGTCGATAATCTCGTCGATAACGCCTCTGATGAATTCGAGGATTTCGTTGAATACTTTCTCGATGAACTCGGCAACGCTGACCACGACGTCCCTAATCCCACCGAACACTGTCGCAAAAGCGCCCCCTATCGCACTGAGCGCCGCACCGACCTCATCCTTGAAGATGACGATCGCACCTGCGACCAAAGCCACGGCACCGATGATGAGACCGATCGGCCCCAGCGCAGTGAACATTGCCGCGCCCATCTTGATGAGGAACGGGATCGCTTTGATGATCCCTTTCACCATGAAGCCAAGAGCCTTCCCCATCTTGCCGACCACGATGCCGAAAATCTTGCCGACCTTGTTCACGCCTTTCAGGGCAAAGCCGAAGAGCTTCGTGAACGCGCGCGCAACCTTGACCGCTCCACGGTAGAGCAGCAACGGCGACTTCACGATCCACAACAGGGTCGCACCGACTTGCTTCAAAGGTGCGAGCAGGAACGACTTGAAGGAGAACCCGAGCAGCGCGGCACCACCTTTCACGATGGCAAAAATTCCGCTCAAGGTCAGCAACAAAGCCGAGAGCCCGATGACCACCGCGATGATCTCCTGCGTGCGCGGCGATAGGTTCGAGAAGGCTTCGATCAGGAAGTTGAGCGCGTCAGTGACAGCCTTCACGATCGGCTTGAAGACGCGCGCGAACGGTTTACCAAGCACCACAGCAAGGGTCTCGATCGTTCCTTTCAACAAGGTCTTCTGACCTTCGAACGTGTCAAGCAGCGCCTCGCGAAACTCACCCGCGGTCCCAGTCGCGTTTCCCAACTCTTTCCGCATCGCCTCGATCGCGGCGGCGCCGCGCAGGACGATCGGCTGTCCGGTCGACATGTCCGTGAAGGTCGCCTTCTGGATCGCATTGAAGGCAAGCAGACCGCGCGCACCGAACGCGGTCGTCACTCGACGCAACCGCTCCTTCTCCGTGAGCCCCTCGGTCGCGGCAGCGAACTCCGACATGACGTCGACGACCGAACGCATCGCGCCCGTCTGCTTATCGAACACGTCGACGCCAATCTGTGTGACCGCACTTTGCGCCCGCTGGTCCGAGCCGAGACGCCGGGTGACCTCGCGGAACGCGGTCGCGGACGAGCTGGCCTCGATGTTCCTGTTCCGCAGCAGGCCCATCGTGATGAGGACATCGTCAAGACTCTGGTCAAACGTGGCGCCAGCCGCCGCAGCTTTCGACAGGCCGACCGAGAAATCACGCGTCTGGAAGTTCGTGAGCTGCGTGATCCGCAGCAGCTTGTCGGTGACATCGGCCGCTTGGTCCGCGGTTTGACCGTAGGCGTTCAGCGTACCGACTACAGCCGCGGCGGCCTCTGCAACGCCCAGCTCGCCCAACGATCCGGCCGCCAGGTCGAGCACAGGAATCAAGGTCTCGGTCGCTTGCGTCGCCGTCTGACCCGCAGTCGCAAGTGACTTGAGCCCCTCGACCGCGATAGCGGGGCTAAACTGTGTCTCGATGCCCGCACGGATCGCAGTCGATTCCAGCAGCTTCAGCTCCTTCTCCGTCGCACGGGTCACCGCGCCAACCGCGGCAAGGCCCTGCTCGAACTCGCCCGCGGCACCAGCCAGCTTGAACGTCCCAGTCAGCGTGCCAGCTCCCACGGCGAGCAAGCCGAGACCAACGCCCATCTGCTTGAGGCCCGACTTGACCTTGCTCCCGGTCTTCTCGGTCGTGTTGCCGAGGCCCTTCATCGACCTATCGAGTTCGCGCACCTTCCCCGATGCGAGATCCTTCGCGGTGAACAAAAAACCGAGTCCTAACGAGTTGAGGGCCAATTAAATTGACTCCCAATACGGTTTGACATTCACGACCTGTCTTGAGCTGAGAGCCACGGCCTACCTATCCTACCTGCGTTTCGCCGCCATGCGAATCGCCTTCGCTTCCTTCTCCCGCTGATCCCCAAGCCAGTCAAGCCAGCGGAGGAAGCAACGGAGGTCCATGTCCTCTACTTCCGACAGTGTTAGGTTGGTGCCGCTGCCACCGTGCTGCTTGTAGGTAAGCTGTCGAATACCCTCCCAGAGCGTCTCCTCGGGGATGACCGGGAGGATACCGCTCAGATCGCGCGGAGCTTCGCTGCTCCCTTCCGTTGCTTCTTCCTCGGAAAGAAGAAGTCGCGATCGAAAGGGAGACGCACGTCCTGCACACCGTAGCACTCCGGGCACTCGATCTCGATCTCGGTCTCGACGCCGCAGTCCGGCTCATCAAGGATGTCGAGCAGGGCGTTCGCATCCGACAGCTCCATCTCGTCGAAGAAGCGGCGCAACTCGCGCTCCTCAACATCCTCGACCTCAACGATGCGGATGTTCAGCGCGAGCGTGATGAGGCGGTCTCGAAACTGCGACTTCAACTTCGCAGCCGAGACCTCATCCCCGCCAGTCGGAAGCTGAAACACGATCTTCCGGCCGTCGCTGGGCAGTTCGGCGTCGAAACGATTCCCGTTCTTGAACCGCTCGAACGACTCGGCCGGCAACCTCTTCACCGGGATATCGTTGAGGTCGAGGCCCCACGAGAAGCGTTCACGGCAGGAGACCTCATCACACTGAATCTTGAACTCGTAGTCCGGGCCGTACGACTTGCACCGAACCTGAAGCAGCAGGAACTGCCGGTCGCCTTGGAGAACCTGGTTCCAGTTCGGCGCCCCGTCGGCGTCGAGCGTGTACGGTCCGGGGTCCAGAGTGTTCTGCCAGCAGGAGCCCAGCAGCTTGTTCAGGACGCCGACACGCATCCGGGTGCTCTGGGACGCGGCGAGCATGTTCGCGTCCTTGGTCTTCAGACCCCGGATCTCACCCTTCAGTCCCGAAGGACAAACGATCTCACTACTGCTCATTTTTTACCCCGCTGTTTTTGCGCTAGCTTACAGTGAGAAGACCAGCTCGAAGAAGTCGTACGTGAGCGTGACCATCTCGATGGCCTTCTCGTCGGCATCGTTGTCCCACTCGCCGGCGACGAACTTCAGCACCCACGCGTTGTTGAGGTGCCAGCGTCGGAGTGTGGTGTTGTCACGGTCCTTCTGGACGATGTCCAGGTCACGCTTGTACGCGGGCTCCGGCAAGCCGAAGTTCGCGGAGGCGATACCCGTCTGCGAGAACCACAGGAACAGGTCGAGGTCGCTCGCAACGCCGCGTTCCAAGGTGACGTCGGCGAACGTCATACGCCCTGGCGTCTTGTTGGGAATGAGCGTGCCGCCCTCGCTGTACTCGATCTTCGCGAACTCCGCCGACAGCTCACCACACTTGTTGAAAGCTGCACTGAGCACCCCGTCAATTTCGACGAGGAACTTGAACTTGTCGTGGAACGATCTGGGGCCCCCGATAATCGGCATCTTTCACCTCGCTAGGAAGCAAGCTCCTCTTCGAGAGCGCGCGTGTCCTGAGAAATCCGCAGGATGATGAACTCGGCCGGCTTTGCGGTCGCGAGTCCGATGCGAATGATCATCCGTCCCGACGCGACTACGGACGGCGTGTTCAACGCCTCGCTCGTGTCGACGAAGAAAGCCGTCGCCGGATCCTTCGTCGCGAACGCACCGTTCCGCATCTGGTTGAGTAAGAACGCGGTCACCGTTCGGTTCGCCACCGCTCGCGTCTCTTCCGTGTTCGGCTGGAAGCGCAGGAACTCCAGTCCCTGCTTCAGCGACTGCTCGATGAAGATCACACCGCGCCGCTCGGGCACGGACGGGAAGTTCCCGTTACCCTTGAGCGTACGTGAGCCATCGATGAAGCGAGGCGCGCCCGGGAACGTCGAGAGCGGGTTGATTCGCTTCGGGTAGACGAGGTCGCGCTTCGCTTCTTCCAAGACCTCATCGGTCTCGAACCCGAGCACGCCGAGCAGCCGACCCTTCTCGACCCCGGCCGGCGCACGATACACACCACCGGGTGCCTCGGCATCCGTGCGGCTGAAGACGCCGGCGATGATGCCCGAAGGCGGCACCGTGAGTTCGTTCACGTTGCCGAACACCGTCTTCGACGGGTTCAGCACCTTGACGCGCGGCCAGTAGATCGCGCCGAACTCGGAAAGGTTCAGCAACGCGGCCGTCGTCACCTGGTAGGTCACGATACCCGCAGCGCTCAAACCGGCGGGCGGATCGAGCACGGGGAAGAGGCTCTTCGCGCGATCGATCTCGGAGTACGAAACCATCCCGTTGTGTACCGCCGACGTGGACCTGCCCGGCACGACGAGCATCGTAGCACCCTGAACTTGGTCGAGTGCGTGCAACCCAGTCGCACCCGCGCCGCTGCCGAGGAAGTCGTTGTCGTCGAGCAACGTGAGCCCGTCGTCTCCTCCGGTGAGCGGACCGAACCTGCCCACGGCCGGACGCGGATCGGCGGCGGTCGAGTCTAGGTCAGTGACGACGATGAGGTCCGAACCGTTGTCGGAATCATTGACGACCGTCTCGACGAAGTTGTCGTTCGCGTCGACCATCGAGAGGTTCGGGAACGTCTCGACGATGACCCCGTCATCCTCGACTTGCAGGTTGAACTCGTCAGCTGCACCGCTCGTCGGCGCCGAGATGATCGGGCGGATGCCGTTCGCGTAGGTCCCGTCCGTCTTGCCGTCGATCTTGAGCGTGTTGGCTGCCGCACCGGAGTCCCCGGAGTGGGTCGCGTTGTCGAACCCCAGCTCGTCGTCCGCGGTCGAAGCAGCCTCGACGAGAATCGAACTGGCGGGCCCGGTTGTGTTGGAAGCGATCTGAGTCGCCCCGCCGACATCGGAGACGGTCAGACCAGCAACTGCGGCCTCGACGATGGTCTTGACTTCGGCGACCGTAACTGCATCGATGTCCGCCACGTTGCCGGTGCCGGCGAGAGGGCCGGTCGGGAACACGAGAACGGGGTTCGCGGTCCCGCCGGTCACGTCGACGTTGGAGTCGGTGCCGCGCTTGTCCGACGTGAGAACGACCGAACCACTTGAGCCGTCGGCGCTCGCACCGACGATCTCGGCATTGATGACCGCGGCCACTTCGAGCGCAGTTGCGGCGCCGATGGCGACGAACTCCGCAGTGTTGAAAGTGATGACCTGGGCGACCGCCTCACTGTCGATCTTGACAGTGAGCGTTTGACCGTCTACGAGCGCATACGTCTCAACGGCCGAGGTTCGCAGTGCAGCCGTTGCGAGGAATGTCGCTACGACCGGACCACCTGTGTCGACGTCGATCGACAGCGTGTCGCCTGGCTCCAGATCGTACGGACCGACAACCGTTCCGAGGATCGTGCCTGCGGCCGGGGCCCCGGCCGCGGTCTGCAAGTTGAGCGTCGCTGCCAGCGACGTCTTCGTGGCGGGGTTGGTGATGTCGGTGAAGTGAACGGTGCGAACGACCCACACAGTCGTCCCACCATTCTGGAAGAAACCCTGCATGGCGAGCGCGAGATCCGAGTCGACAGTGAACCCACCGAAGACCCGGATGAACTCCTCGAAGCTCGTCACGAGAGTAGCCGCTGCGATCGGACCTCGCTCCGTGATTCCCACAGCGGCGAGCACCGCTGTGGGAAGACCCGGGATGTTGCGGATCCGCGGCTCTTCCTCGACGACGACGATCTTGCTACTGAGAAGCTCGGCCATCGGTTAGCCCTCCGTGTCGCTGCGCCGCTTCTTGGACGTCGGCTTGTTCTTCGGTTGCGGCACCTTAGCCGGCGGCACGCTCTTCTCGATCGAGACGTAGCCCAGATCGCGCGCACTCTTTACCTCGGGCACGTTGACGATCTGCGGCGGCAGATCTTCACGCTTCTCGTGAGCACGTAACGTCAAGCTGCCGCAGATCGACTTGCGAATGTTCTTCGGTGCGCTTCGACCGTCGCGACTCTCCTCGATCACGACCATATCCTTGCGCTGGAACCCCCACTCCTTCGTACGAAAGGTCGGGTGGTCAAGGTTGAACACCTGCATCCGAGGAACGTGGCTGATCAAGGTGACCGTCATACGAGACTCCTAACAGCTGCCCGGGGACTTACCAACCGGAAGACCGGGGTTGAGTTGATTCGCGTCTTCAAGCTCGGGTACCGTCGGCATCTCCTTCGACAGGCCAACGACCGCATCATCCGTTACTCCAGCCAAATCTTCAAGGTCAAAGCCCCGGATCAGTACCGTACCAGAGAAGCTGCGAATGTTGGACTCGCCACGCCTCGTAGTCGAGTCGGGCTCACCCTCTGGGATGAAATCCATCTCGTAGCGAACCGTGCCTAGCGAGGCGTCGGCGGGGTCTCTGTCCATCACCAGGAACTTGTTTCGATGGAAGAAGAGGGTGGTCGCGGCCGACAAGTCGAAAAGCTGCTTGGTCAAATCGGCAGCTCCGATCAGGTCGAACTCCAGATCGACCGTGTAGGGCCCCCGCCGAAGCTGCACCGTGCCATCGGGCAACGTGACCTGGGTGTTCTGGTTGACCGAGAAGAAGCGGTTCTCGGCCACGTCGGGCCCGTTGAGAATCAGGGCGGGCAGCGAAGCGACCTTCGGAGTGTTGAGGAAGTCGCCTGTATCTTCGTCGTAGTCGGTATGGACGGTGATGCTCACCTCGGGTAGAATCTGCCGCTTCATCTCGCGGAGCAGCGTGCGGATAACCCGGGTGAAGTCCGACTCAACGGTCAGGTTCGGTCGTTGAAACGTGTAGGCGCTCGCTTTCGTTGCCTCTTCGCCTACGATCGGATCTCCGTTGTCGTCGAGGTTCTTGACGGTGACATCGACCCGACCGGGATCGTGGATCGGGGTGAGGCAGGTCGCCTTGCCTTGTGAGATGACGCGTACGTCGTCCGCGGGCGTTGCACCGAACAGTACCTGGACGTTGCGTTGCAGGACGCCGCTCGTCTGTCCAGTCAGTGGCGGCTCGGGATGCTCACGCAGATTGTTGGTTGTGAGAGTGACGAGGGTCAACCCACCGGCTGGTCCGGTGTTGGGCACTGCCGAAATGATGAGCGGAACGGCCAACGAGTTCGACTATAGCACGAGGGGTTTCGCCTTCTTAGAGCGAGGTCTTTGCGAGGGCGACGCCATAGTCACCCTTCAGCTGTTTCGCGACACGCGCAAGGAAGCGGTTTTTGACCATCGACGGTCTGCCGAACCGTTTGAAGATGGGCGCTAAGAAAGGCCGTGCCGGGATCTTGATTATGATGATCCCCTGCACACCAGCTGATTTTTTCTTGAGACGCCGTGCGCGTCGACCCCCGAACATCGCCGCGAGGAACCGCTGCATCTTCGGCGTGATCCGAATAACGATCGGACGCGAGCCCTTCTCCATGAGAAGGGCGATGTCAACCAGCTTCCGCCCATCCTTACCCCGCGCCGACCTGAGCACACCGACAAAGATGCCCTCGCGCTTTTTGACGAGCGTGACCGAGTTGCGTAGCTCAGCGGTACGAATGAGCGCCTTGCGTCCGCGAAAACCCTTGAACCGGCGCGACCGCAACGTTGACCTCGCCAACTTGCGGAACTTCTTTCCGCCAGGGGCCTGCCGCGTGAAGCCCTGGATGATCTTCTTGCGGAAGAACTGCGCCTCCTGCAGCAGGGCTTTGTCGAACGCCTTTCGAAACTTGGCACTTGATGCTCCAAGGATCGCTTGCGCCTTGCCCCAATCACCGACCTTAGTGACGCTCATCGCGCGACAGCTTGAAGCGTGCCCTGCTCGCGCTCCTCGAACGTTGCAATCAGCAGGTTCCTGCTGCGCCCGATTCCGAAGTTCGGTCTGACCTGAGTCGCGAACAACCCAGGCGGGTTCCGAACCTCCTGAAGCAGTTCGCCATCACAGCCGAAGATCGAGCAGAGCCGATCGTTGTTACGAATGAGCGCCTCGCCCGTGTCGGAGTCGATGAAGCAGAGGCGTTCCAGGTCTCGGAAATGAAAGACGATTCGCACCGCCGCATTGGGCGACGAACCACCGAGGAGCTGCCGGAGCTGCTCCCACGACTGCGGCTCAATCTGGCACGGCACCCTGATGAACGTCTCCTTGCGAAGCGCGATCCCGGTCGTGTCGTCGGCGACTTCGTCACGTAGCAGCACAACGGGCTCGCGGAAGTCGTCGTCGTAGCCCGACGTAAGCGGCCCCGCGGACCCGTCCGGATCAAGATCCATTGCGCTTGTGTCAAGCTGCGCCAACTCGACCTCGAACGGGTTGATCAGTCGCCCGCGCATATCATGCCGACCCCATTGCGGGTGGCCGAAGGTATTGCACAAGAATTGTGTCAATCTCCGGATCACCTGAGAGCGCACCCGTGGCAACGTGCGCAGTGCCCGCTGACGAGAGGTTGGCCAGCCGGTAGCTCTGCTCACTCGTCTTCTCCGCAAGGAGCCGCCAGCGCTTCTGGGCGTCCTCACGTGCATCGCAATCGGTGAGCCCCGGTAGGTCTCGCAAGAGCAGTAGCTTCGTCGCATGCTGCAGAAGTACGGGCGTGTCACCAAGCGGCGTACCATCTGCATCGGTGTAGCCAAAGACCCCAGTGATACGTACGTTCTGCGGTCCGATCGGGAACGCCAAACGGGTGAGCGTAAGCCCTTGGATGATATCGAGCTGACCCCGGCCAAAGAGATCGCGGCCGTGCACGAACTCGATCTTCGGGTTGTTACGGTCGTCTGGATGCAGCAAACCCTGCGAGAGGTGTCGATTGTAGACGAGGAACAGATCATTCTCGATGAGCAGCTCGGCGCCAACGAAGGCGCTCGCATCGAGAGCTACGGACTCCAAGGCAATGATTGGCTGGTCGAGGAGCTGCGACCGGCCGCCCGAGCCATCGACCATGAGGGTCAGCGAACGTGGATCGAAGTGGCGCCCCGTGAACTGTTCGACCCGACGACTGGCGAATTGTAGGAGCCGCAACAGTCGAGCGTCGCTCGCATCGGCCTCCGTGATGCCGTCCTCGCGCATCTCGGCGATACTGGCATACGCGGGTGCGAGCGGGTCGGACACAGTCACCAGCACCTCGAACTTACGGACGAGGATCTGTTCATCGGATGCCGCAGTCTCCTTGTAGAACCAACGGATCTCGTGACGGCCCAACGGCTCGGTCAACGAAACCGTCCACGCGGCGGCGTAGCGCCCCACGCCAAGGCGCGTCCCTGTCGGACAATCGTTCAGGTCAACGACTTCGCGCCCGGCGGCCGGGAAGGTCTGCGTACCGGCCCCGTCATGGATCGTGAACTCGACCGAGAAGGCGTCCTTCTGGAACCCACCGAAGACGGTGGGAAGTTCCAGCAACGGCAGAGAACAGCCAACCGTCTGACCCTGCGCGAGGTACCTCATCCCGAGCCTATGCTAGCACGGCAAGAGCGGCGGTTTCGGTCCGCCTACTCGTCGTCGGAGGGCTTCCGGCGGGACCGGCGCCGTGACGCCGGCCTCTCGTCCTCGTCCGGCTTGACGTCCTTCGAGGTGAGGTCGGTCGCAGCTGAGACATTCGGCTCCGCTGCCGATGCGCGGGCTTCGGCAGCCTTCCTCTCGTCTGTCTCCAGCTGGACTGCTTCCTCTTCGGAGCAGATGTCGAAGGCGAGCGGCGAAACCGGATCGTTGTCCCTCTGGTGGACCGATGCGAGCCTCTCGGCCACCGCGTCGTCGACCTTGTACCAGCCACGCGCCTCGTGGAAGAGGGTCCCGTGGACGTGGAGCCGGCGGAGTACATGACCCCGATGCTTGTCGTACGGCTTGAGCCTTACGAGTTTGGCCATGGGTTGCCTTTCCTAGCCCTTGGTGAGTGCCTGCGCCGCCGGGGTCAGCACCGACTCGTAGTCGACGTCGAGCTGCGAAGAAGTGACTACCCCGTTCTGCGCCGCGAAATCGGTATCGAGCTTCGCGAAGAACGCGATGAGTTGTGTGCGCAACTCCGTCACGTCGTCGACTGCATCGCGAAGCATGGTCGCAAGGTCGTCCTTCCCTGCGGAACCGCCAGGCTGGACGGCTGCGCCGCCACTGAACGAGTTGGTCTTGACTGTCGATGCCATGCCGGCCTCCTACTTCGCGAAGATGAGCGCTTCGAGCGTGGTGCCCGACATATCGACGGTGCCGGCAACTTCGACACCGGTCGAAGCTACGCGCGCCGTGAGCTTGTCGTTCGTCTTGTCGTACGCGATGATGAAGTCGGCGCCGATGGGGCCCTGGTGGATGACGGCGAGCAACTCCAGGTTGCCCTTGCCAAGCGCGGCGCGTACCGCCGCCTGGAAGAGCGCCGTCCCGCCCGTCGGGTAGGAACCGTCACCCACGATGGTGACGCGCTCGATGAACTCCGGGCCGCCTTCGTGCCCAACCGCGGCCACGCCTGTGATTGCTCCGAGTGCCATAGTCTTTCCTCCGGTGGCGGGCGGGGCACTCTGCCCCGCCCTTCAGGGTTGACGGGTTGCTACGCGACCTTCACCGCCGTCGCCTTCACGACGGCCGTCTCCTCCGCGAACTTCATGTCGAAGCGCAAGGTGGCGACGATGATCAGCACACCCTCGCGGACGAGACGATCCGTCTCGACCTTGATGTTGCGCCAGATGCCGACGTGGATGTTCTTCGGGTCCGTGAGAACCACGCTGGTCTCGTCGGTACCGCCGCCCTGGTTCTCCGGGAACAGCGGCACGTCGACCACCGGAACGGCCGAGTAGCCGATCTCGGTACCCGGGTCCTGGGTGGTCGTGCGGTCGCCGAGGTCGGTGGCGCGGTCCGACAGCGTGTCGACGTAGTCGAGGCGCGCGTCCACCGAAGTGAAGTAGCGCATCGCCCGCTTGTTCCGCAAGAACTCGCTGGGCATCGTCTTCAGCATGTTGCGGAGGACGGTCTTGTCGAGCGGGATCGAGCCCGCGGCGACGAGGTTCGACGTGGCCTGAACGAGCATCCCGTCGAACTTCGCGAGGAACAGGTCGGCGGACCCGGTGTCCCCGTTGATCACGATCTCGTCCATGTCGCGAGAGATCGCCTCGGCCATCATCTGCATGATGGTGTTCTTGAGGTTCGCGCGCTCGATGTTGTCTTCGAGCACCTCGTCGTTCAGGCGCACTTCCGCCTTGAACAACTGCGCGTCCAGCTCGACCTTCGAGAGGTCGGGCTTCGACCGGTCACCCACCGGCAGAGCGGTCGCCTCCGCACCGGCGCGAAGGACGCGACCCTCGAACCGCGCCTTCTCGATGAGCTTCTTGTGGCTCTTCATCGGCGCGACGGTCGCCTGCTTCATGATGACCGACTCGTCGATCAGGATGCGAATGAAGCGTTGCGCCTGCTCCGCCTCCAACAGACCACCATCGGTGGTCAGGTCGGAGAGGGCCAGGTCGGTCGCCTTCTCCAGGATCGACCGATTGTCGATAACGCTTGCGAGTCCCATGATCTTCCTCCGTGAGTGAGCCTAGAGAAGTGCGGGGTCTACTCCCCGAACCAGTGTTCCTTCTTGACCGTGTCCCGATTGATCGGGTTGTTCATGTCGGCGGGCCACGATGCCTCTTTCGGAGGCGGACCACCGCCGCCATCGACCGTCAACGCGCTCGGAAGACCGTGCGCCTTCTTGAGGGCCGTCAGCTCCGTCGACTGCTGCTTCACGACCTCGGTCAGCTCCGTGACGCTGGTCACGAGCTTCTCGACGTCGGGCGAGGACTTCGCGATCGGCTCGGCGGGCTTGTCGTCCTTCTTCGTCTTGCCTTTGTCCTTGCCGTCGTGCAAACCCTTCGCCGGCTCGGCGACGATACCGGCCGCCTCGGGGTCCAACTCCTTGAGCAACTCGTCGAGCGCCTTCAGCGCGGCGCGGAAGCGCTTCAGCTTCTCTTTCGCCATCTTGCGTCCGCGCTTGTCGATGGGCGTCACCTTCTCGGTGATGCTGTTCAGCGCGGAGACCAGGTCGTCGAGCGCGACCGCGTCGGTCTCGTCATCGGACTTCGCGGCAGCCGCACCCGCGACCGGCGACGGATAGCGCTCGCCGATGCCCTGTAGGAGCTTCACGATCGCACCGATCTCGCGGGATACCTGGGCGGGCAACGGTTTGTCGATTTGTTCGTCCGTCTCCTTCGCCGACTTGATTGTGTCGACCAAGGACAGTTGACGTTCGAGCGCCTCGGTCGCGAGGCGAAGGACCGCAGCCTTGACCGGCTTCGGAATCGTCAGCGCCTTCGAGATGGCTTCTTCCACGGCTACGATAGCGGCTGCGGTTGCGTCGCCACCACCTTCACCGTCGCCTACACCGTCGCCTGCACCGTCGCCGCCGTCATCGGGCTTCGCGGTCAACTCGCCGGTCTCGTCTACGACGACTTCGGTGCCTGCGTTCGCTTGAGCCATCTCGTCTCTCCTCTTCACGACCAAGAAACGTCGCTTGTTCGCGGGGCGATCGACCAACGAGACTTCTTCAACGAGCATATCGAAGAGGCGGAAGATTCCGTCCTCGTCTTCGTCTTCGTCTTTGTCGCGGTCACTGATCGTCTGCTCCGACACGTACGCTCACTGGACAGTCTGCCCCGGATCTAAAGTCGCTGTCAATCCGGGACTCTAACCGACTCACGCTCGTTACGGTAGTGTTTTCGCGCGTAAACTCCCCTAGGCATCCGGTACTCGTACAGCACTGCCCCCGATCGAGAAGCCCGTCAAGCCTTCTGTCTTCACTTTTTTCCACAGGTCGTCGTCCTTGATGCGCACAGCGAGCAGCCAGGTGCCCCGCTTCACGAGCTGTCTGCCGACCTTGAAGTCGCTCGGGGCCAGGAAGGATTCGAGGATCTTGACCCGACTGTTGATGACGGTCTGGTGCATGAGACCGATGTTCTGGAACCGCTCCATGAACTTGTGTGCAACCTGCCGGACCTCCTCGTGCGAGTAGATGTCTCGCTGAGCGTCGATGGTCTCGGGTTCAAGAACGATTCCGAGCACGTACCGCTCTTCGGCATCCTTCGGTCGGACGACCTTGACGACACGCTCGCCAAGGAGCAGCTCGTCGTCCGGGCTCATCGACTTCTTGCGCTCACCCGGCTCAAGCAGGTCGAGGACCTCCTGAATGCCAGATGACGACTTGCGGTCCGACAGCTTGACAACCGAGGCGGGCCCGAACCAACGCAGCCGGAACGGCTCAGTCTCGGTGAAGAGGATCTCCGACACCTCTGCAATAATGACGTCGCCGACCTTCGCATCGACCTTGGAGTTGCCCGTCGTGCCGATCGGCACGTAGAGCTTGCCGCCAACCTCGACCGTTTCCTTCCACTTCCCAGTATCGGCCTTGGGAATCGGCCCGACTGCACCAAAGTAGTTCCAGACGCCCGGGGAGTCCTTCACGGAGTCTCGACCGTGGACGATCGCATTGACGATGCGAGCGAGTTTGAGCTTGGTCCACGAGGACGTCTGCCCACCAAGCGCATACGTCGCATCGGCCAGATCGATCCACTCGATGTCGACTTTCGACGCGGGCGGAAGCGACGCGACATAGAGCCGCCCGCCCTTGCCTGCAATCCTGAAGGGGCGGCCGATCTTCGCGAGCGCTGCAAGCGCGTACGCCGAGTTGGGCAGCTCAACGATGAAGTCGGTTGTGACACCAACAATGGCGTCAACGATCGCGTCCTCGTTGCCCTCCGACTGCGGATGGGGCGGTGTGGTAACGAGTACCGCACCGTCGTTCTGCTTCGCACACAGTGCAAAGTAATCGGACCATTCCTCGAACGGCAAGCCCACCGGCACAACGATCGCGAGGTCGCGGCCACCGACGTACTTCTGGAGGATCTCGACGGTCTGCTTACGTCGGGGCAGTTCCTCCACCGCCGCGTCGTCTGGAAGATCAGCTGGTACGAAGAACTTCTTCTCGGTCACCACACGCTTGTACTGACCGTCGACCAGCTTGATGTTGTCGTCGGTGAAGAAGCGCTCATCGACCAACGCATCACGAACCGTCCGCGCCTCGTTGCCTTTCCTCTCCCAGTAGCGGAACTCCTTTGGCGTCACCCGTTCGAGTGAGATCGGGATCGCGGAGTGTCCATCGGGCGGCATCGACTTCGTTTTGACCGCGCGTCGCCCGAGAACTGAAGGCATCAACTCCTTGCTCACCCACGACGTCCAGAACGCTTCACCCGTAGGCGTCTTGCCGCCGTCGCCATCGTCGGCCTTTCCAACAAGTTGGCGGAAGAACATCGTGCCCCTGAGTTCCGATCCCTTCCCAGTGAAAAAATACTCGTGCGAGAAGGACTTCTGCAAACCGAACTCGACCTTGGGCTTGCTCGCAATGACCATCACGCCTTCTTCGTTGCGTGTCGCGCCAACCTCCCCCTCTTCGAAGACGCGGTTGTCGATACCGAGCCAGATGAGCGGCTGCCGCGACTTCGGTGTCGCGAAGAGTTTGGCCGGCGCGCGCATCGGCTTCGTGAACCGATCGCCATCGAGCGAGAACGACTGCGCGATCCGCCGCGCATTGGCTACCGTGTCGACCGGTTGTCGAATCGCGCCGGCCCGTTGATTGGACAAGGTCCAGCCGACCAGGAAGTCGCTAACCTGGAGACGGAGATCGGCGTGCAGACTCTTGCCGCGGAAGTGGTACTGGAGAATCGCCGGACGGGGCCCGCGTTGCTTCGGAAGGTCGAGCAGCGGATCGTCCTGCTTCGCGAGGGCCATCTGCTTCACGTCGAATTGCGGACGCATCTCGACAACGAGATCCGCGAGTTCGACGTGCCGAGTGAACGGTCCGCCGAACTCGTCGTCGAGGAATTGGATTCGACGTGATAGCTCCGGCGGGAACATGCGCCCGATGCGAAACTCCAGAACGTGGCGCAGCGCGGGTGACATCGGACCCTTGATCAGCAGGTCGATATCGTTGGGCGTCTCGCCACGGTTCGCGAGCCCACCAACAAGATAAAGCAACGGCATCCGCAGCTTGAACGACTTGAGGTGGCTCAACACCTCATCGAGCTTGAGAACGTCGCCCTGCTCTTCGCCGGACGCGTGAATCGTCGCGTACTCGGGGTCCTCTGCGGCCTTCTGCCTGAGCTGCTGCACCTCGTCGACGAGAGCGTTGTCGAGCTTGATGTCACGGTCGCGACGCTTCGCTTCGTCGAGAACGAACAGCGCAGCATTAACCACGTCTTCACGCGAGAGACCACGGAGCGTAGTTTTGTCGTTCCCCTTGAACCCGCTGACGTACGCGGAGTCGACCCGGGCAACTGTCGTCTTGAACTCTTCCTCGCTGAGCTGGCGCAGGCGAACGGGATCGATATCCTCAACACTAAGCTGCTTGCCCGGTCCGTCCTGCGAAGGAACCAACGCGCCGCCTTCGGTCACGAGGTCCTCCGTAGTGATGTCGGCCTTGGTCTCCGCTTCGCGGCACGCGGTCGCGATGTTCGTCGCAAAGTAGCGCCGAGCTTGTTTAATGCCACCGCCAACCTCTGACCGAACTTCACTGGTCGCGATAGTAAATTGCTTACTGCCCATTGCTTTGAGCGCGGCGCGATGTTCATCGTGGTCGCCCAGTTCGCAAATCCACTGACCCTTGAGCGCCCGGACTACCTTGACCAGCTCATCGAGGTCGAACTCGTCGCGCTTGCCGATGTCATCAGCGGCGTCCGTCCACTCCTCGGACCAGGGTGGATCGATAAAGAAGAGTGTGTCGGGAGAGTCAAACTTCTTCAGAACCGCGCGGTAGTCGAGATTGAAGATGCGAACGCCCTTGAGCCGTTCAGCAAATCGCACCAGCCTCTCAGGGTCGTATGCGTCTTTCCCGACCTTGGCCGAGTTCGGATTCGCGCGGCGGACGCCGGCCCATGAGCCGCCCTGCAAGTAGAGGAACCGATGTAGCCGCTCGACCGGGTCCTTCGGCCGCGAATCGAGCATTTCCTTCCAGCCCGCAACGCGGACTTTCCGGTTGAACCTCTTGAGGTGAGCGATGAGCTTCTCATCCGCCTTCTGGATCATCTTGAGCGCGTGCGAGACCTCAGCATCGAAGTCGTTCAAGACCTCGTCGTCGGCACGCTCCTTGGCGAACAGCACAGAAGCCGCGCCGGAGAAGGGCTCGACGTAGCGTTTATGCTCGGGGAGCATCGTGGCAATCTTCGATGCGTACTTCGCGGAACCGCCCCATCGCGAGAATGGTCCCGACTTTGCCAACTGTGACGCGGGTGGCGCATCAACGTCGGGTGCGTCGAGCCGATCGCGGAACTCGTCCCAAAACTCGCCGGGGCTGGCGCTGCGCCACGAGTGCTCGCCGATCTTCAGCTCGTGCTGGTGCAGCCCATCGAACGCTGAATAGAACACTTGGAGCTGGTGGGCGTGGTTACCCCCAGCAACGGTTTCCACGATCGAGCCGTCGGGCATTCGTACCCGGTGCGTATGCGCGCCATCCTCGGCCGACTTGTTGGCGCCACTATTCGCGAGGGCGTGAGTGTGTACTCCGTCCTCCTCGGTGACGATCGTCTTCCCGTCGGGCAGGGCAAACAGGTGAGTGTGCGCACCGTCCTCGCGCGTCGTCTTCTTGTCGCGGTCGAGCGTGTGGACGTGGATGCCGCCCTCGACCACCGAGTTCGGGAAGCCCTTCCGGGCCTCCGCGATCTCGATCTCGCTCGCGAAGCGGCGACCGGGCGGCGGCTTCTTGAGTTCGATAGGCTCCTCGAACACCACGACGATCTCGAACGGCATAAAGTGTAGCGGCGAGACCGTCGAGAACTCTTCGAGCGTGAACTGGTCGATGCCTTCGCGCAGCTTCTTGGGCACTGCCGCGAGGTCGCGGAACCGTTCGGGCTCGCCTTGTGTAACCACTGCCCAAACAAAAACACCCTTCTTGACCGCGAGCCCGACCTCGTTCACGAGGAACTGTCGAGCGCCAACTCGCCGGCGCCGTGCCTGGCGCGACAGGAAGCCGGCCGACTTCCCCGCGCGAAGCCGTCCGACCAGGAACGCCGGGTCCGACATCTTCAACGCGGGCAGCTTGCCGCGAGGTGGCTCGACCTTCTGGAGTTCAGTGCCCACAAGCAGACTTTGCTGAGCACTGCAACGAGCAGAATTTTGGGCGCCTATTTCTAGAACCGCGCCGTTCGAACAATGCACCACACGTAACACAAACACACTCACGCACGCGTCGACCCCACGCGCGCCTGCATGCGATGTCACAGAATGCGCGTTTGGACGGCCGACCGTTGTCCATAAGCCTATCGACGTTTGATCCACACCACGCGCACAGCGCGATCTGGTGCTTCCATGGCTGCCGTCGATGTAACCGCGTGTGTTCTGCTAAGCTCAACAACCGCAAGTTCTCTGCTCGATTGTCGGCTCTGATTCCGTTCACGTGATGCACTACTTCATCGGACCGCAGCGGTCGGCCCAGCGCTGCAGCGACTACCAGGCGGTGCTCCTTCTCTGCTCGACCGTCTATCGCGATGACGACGTAGCCCGCTGAATCTGTGCGAGTGGGCCACCACGGCGATTTCGTAAAGCGCTCTACAGTACCAGCATCCACGATGTTGATATTGCATAGTCTGTAAGCACGATGTCAAGTCTACGCTAAATGGATGCGCCCAAGATAGCAGAGCTGCGCACGCCGGAGCTAGCCACGATCTGAACGAAAGAGGGGCCCGCCGAAGCGGGCCCCGTGGCTCGTCGACTCTGTCTCGACAGCGGGAAGGAGGCGGGGCGGAGCCGCTGAGCCGCAGCGAGTGTAACCCGTTCTAGTCGCCTTCGGGTTGCTTGTGCCAAGGATCGTGGCCGAAGGGCAAGTCCGCCTTCTGGATCGGCTCGCCCTTCATGAACGACTCGGTGTTCATATCCGCGGGCCACTCCGCGCGCTCCGTGACCTCGCCGTCGCCGTCGCCGGCCGCAGCAGCATCACCCGCAGCAGCATCACCCGCGTCACCGTCACCGGCAGCACTCGCATCATTGTCCCCGGCAGCGTCTCCGTCTCCGTCGCCCGCGCCTTCACCAACATCATTGTCCCCGGCGGCGTCCCCGTCCCCGTCATCGCCCGCATCACCGTCCCCGGCGGCGACACCGTCGTCTGCGCCGCCATCTCCGGCGCCGCTGCCCTCACCCGCGACCTCTGCCACCGCAACCGGGAACTGGATGCTCTCGGCCACGCCGTCGGCGAAGCCGGCCTTCGCGATCTCGATCGAGGTACGAAGCGCGTCGAGCTGCTCTGCGTTCAGGCCGCCCGCGAGCGCCTTCGCGACTTCGGCCTTGGCGTACGAGATGAACGCCTCTTGGTTCATCTCGCGCAGCTCGTACCCGTGCGACGCGACACCGCTTGCCGCCGACAGCAACGCAGTGATGGAACGGATCTGATCCGCCATCCCCGAAGGCTCCTCGCCCTCGCCCGCGCGCTTCACGACGGACGTCAGTTGTTCGAGCGCGCCGCGAAGCATCGCGGCACCGGGACCACCCGCACCACCCGTGTGACCTTGCGCCTCCAAAAGCCGCGCGAATGCCGCCTTGATCTTCTCGACCTTGGTCTCTTGAACTGTCGATGACATTCCCGGATCCTCCTGGAGGCTGCGCTCCACCTTGAGTATGGGTCTACAAATACCACGATCTTGCGGCTTGATGCGAGGGCCTTGGCACCGAGACGTTGTCGCCGTAGGATAGACCCGATGAAGGTCCAGGTGAAGCTCTACGAGATCGAGCGCGGTGCAGCGAAGACGAGCAAGCCCAAACCGCTGCCGTCATTCGAGGTAAGTGGTTCGAACCATGACGCAGTTAGGGGCGCGGTACGCGCTGAGATCGAGAAGCAGGGCCGCGAGGCACGGTCGATCTCGTTCGGCCCGAACAACATCGTCCACGCGGTGACGTTCCCCGACAAGCGAACCCCGTAGCAGGGCCTCCGCGAGTATCGCGGCGAAATACCAAACCGTGCTAGGGTCTTGTGCGGGATGAAGCAGGAGGACGTGAACGCAGCCGTAGCTGAGCTGGCGGACGTGGTTCCGCTCGTCAAGGCACACCTGGTTGGTCGGGACGACGTTGAGCAGCCGAACGCGGTCCAGGTACGCGAAGACGAGCTGGCACGAACGTTCTCGCAGCTCGGCGCGATCGAGCCGCCATTCGACCCCGAGACGCTGTGCCTACTGCTGGAGCATTCGAACGCGCTCCGCCAGAACATCGACGCTTACGTCACCAACATCGACGGCTTCGGCCACAAGTTCGAGCCAGTGATCAACCTCGAATCCGACGAGGCGCCCGCGCAAATCGCGAACGCGATCTACATCGAACGACTGCGGCAGCAAGAAGCCGGCGAAGAAACCACGTTCGAGAACCTGGATCCCACCAAGGAAGAGGTGGACGCGAAGATCATCGAACTGCACGACCTCATGCGACGCGAGAAATCAAAGCTCGTCAACTTCTTCGAGTTCTGCTGCGCGGACGTGAGCTTCGTCTCACTACGCAGACGAATGCGGCAAGACATCGAAGTCCTGGGCAACGCCTACTGGGAAATCATTCGCAACGGCGCCGGGGAGATCGCGCAGTTCAATTACATCCCCGGCTACACCATGCGCCTGCTGTCGCTCGACGCAACAGCGGTTGACGTCGAAACCAAGATCAAAATCTCCGATCTTGAATTCGATACGATCAAGATGCAGCGACAGTTCCGCAAGCTGGTCCAGGTAGTCGAAGGGAAGTCGGTCTGGTTCAAGGAACTCGGCGACCCACGGGTCATCTCGCGCAAGACCGGCAAGGAGTTCAAGGATGTTGAGGCGCTGAAGAAGAACGACCCGATGGACGGACCCGCCCACGAGGTCCTACACTTCAAGATTCACAACCCACGCTCAGCGTACGGCACGCCACGTTGGATCGGCAACCTGCTCTCGGTCATGGGCTCGCGCCAGAGTGAAGAGGTGAACTTCCTCTACTTCGAGAACAAGTCGATCCCCCCGATGGTCATGCTCGTGTCGGGCGGACGCGTGTCGTCAGAGACGATCAGCAGGGTAGAGGATCACGTCAAGAACGCATCGAAGGGTCGACGCAACTTCCACAAAATTCTCGTGCTCGAAGGCGAGAGCGACGCGACTGCCGGCGGCGGCAAGATGAAAATCGAACTCAAGCCGCTGACGCAAGCGATCTACCAGGACGCGTTGTTCCAGAAGTACGACGAGCGCAACATCGATAAGGTCGGAATGAGCTTCCGCCTGCCGCGAATGCTCCGCGGTGACATCCGCGACTTCAACCGCGCCTGCTACGACGAGCGCACGGAGACGCTCACGCGGCGGGGGTGGCTGCGGCTCGATCAGTTCCGCGACGACGACGAGATCGCCGCGTACCACCCGGGCCAGGACAATGTTGAGTTCACGAGACCCGATGCGCTGCACGTGTACGAGGTGGATGAGGAGCTGCTGCACTTCCGATCTGCGGTCGCCGACGTGATGGTGACCGAAGATCACCGGATGCTCGCGCGCCCACTCGGCGCTGAGCGGTTCGAGGTCCACGCGTCGCAGTCGATTCCGTGGCCGCGCTACGCGCTCAAGACCACGGTGGGGCACGCCGACGGCACGCGGCTTGACGGCTTCACGCTGCCCAAGGACGACGGGTGCCAGATCGAGCGAGGGCACGACCATGTGTCGAGCGTAGCCGGCGACGACTTCGTGGCCTTTCTCGGTTACTGGCTCAGCGAGGGGTCGCTCCTGAGTACGAATCACCCGAGCGCACCGTACCTCGTGACCTTGAGCCAGCGTGACGGTGGGACGGCCGACGCGATCCGCGCGTGCTTGAAGCGAACCGGATGGGCCTTCTCTGAGAGCTGCGACGAGGTCGCCGAGATGCGTCGGTGGCAGCTGAGCAACCGGTGCCTGTCGTCGTGGCTGCGCGAGCACTGCGGCTCGGACTCTGGCTCGAAGCGGATCCCGGACATCGCCCGCGATCTGTGTCCCGAGCAGACGCGAATCTTGTTCAATGCTCTGATGGCGGGCGACGGACACTGGGATTCGAGACCGGGCCGCAACAGCGGGTTCTATCCTTCGGTGTCTCGCGGCCTGTGCGACGACGTACAGGTGCTCGCGCTCCGACTCGGTCACCGTGCTACGCTGTCGCTGCACTACGCCGCGCACGACAACCGGCGCGCATGTTGGCGCGTGTTGATCTCGGTGGGCCGCGACGCCGAGTTCCGTGACCTGCCGGAGCGGGTACACTACCAAGGCCGAGTGTACTGCTTCTCCGTACCAGAGTACGGGTTCTACGTCACTCGCCGCAACGGTAAAGTCGCCGTGCAGGGTAACACAGCTCAAGCGGCGTTGGTCTTCGCCGAGGCGCAGGTCTTCCAACCGGAGCGCGAGGAGTTCGACTTCATCATCAACCGCAAGATCCTCACCGACATGGGGATCCGGTTCTGGCGCTTCCGTTCGAACGGTCCGATCACAAAGGACGCGGCGCAGCTGACCGAGATGATCGCAACGCTGCTGCGCGCCGGTGCGATCGTGCCAAGCGAGGCGCGGCAGCTTGCCGAGGACGTCTTCAACCGAGAGTTCAAACGCATCGATGCGTTCTGGACCGAACAGCCGTTGCAGCTTTCAGTCGTTGGGGCCGGGCCTGGCGAGGAACCGGACAGGGGTGGAGACAAGGCCGACCTCACGGTCCAGGACCTCGCCGAGGAAGGTGGGCTACTCAACCCAGAGCAAGCCCGTCGGCGACCACAGGTCCCGCCGTCAATCGGGAAGCGGCGTCTCGTCGCGCAGGCCGCACACCTCATCAAGGTTCGAGACGCGATCCGCGCGGAAGAGCGACGACAGGCCGAGGACGAGTTCCTCGCCGCGAAGGACGAAGCGGACGATGGAGAGCCTGACTGACCTCTACGAGGACGGCGCCGCTGCGATCGAGGAGATACTCAGCGACGTCTATCACCTCGATGTCGCGAAGGCCCTCAACCCAACGAACCGCGGCGACTTCCTCACGATCGTCAACCGTCTCTCGCGAAGCCTGAAACGCGCGACGGCGGGGGACGAAGCGAAGGTGCTGCGCGCCGCGCTGAAACGGCTTGACGTTGACTGGCCAAATCTTAGCGCGGCTCAACGCGCACGAGCCGTCACGGCAGCGACAAGGTCACTTGCGCCGCTGCCGAAGGCGATCCTGCCGAAGGTGGACAAAGTCTTCGAAGTGTCGGGAACTCGCGTGGTCGGCCAGACGCGGAAGGCGGTCAAGCGACGGTTCCGACTGAAGATCCAAAGCGCGACCCGGCTCGTCGACCGACGCGCGACGCGCGAACTCGCGCGCAGCCAAGCCAACTTCATCACCGACCAGCTCGGCTTGCGGCGACAGAACTTCTCCGCACAGGCAAGACGCATCGTCTCCGACGGACTCGAACGAGGACTCGGGCGCAAGGCCATCGCCGAACAACTCCAAAGCAAACTCACCGCGTCCTCGTTGAGACAAAGCAAATCGTATTGGCAGGTCATCGCGTCGTCGTTCGTGAACCGAGCGCGTACAACATCGAGCCTGCTTTCCTTCAAGGAGGCCGGACTCGATCGCTACATCTTCGAAGCCGTCCTCGACGAGGCGACGACCGAGGTTTGTCGATTCATGCACGAGAAGACGTTCACCGTCGACTCGGGTCTCAAGCGACTGGACAGCGTGCGCGGCGAACGCGACTCGGACAAGGTCAAGGCTGCGCTCCCCTGGGTCCGCGACCGCAAAGATTCGAAGGGCCGCGACGTCATGGCGTTCGAACGTGAGGACGGATCGCAGCAGAGCATCGGTGTGGTACAAGAGCCGGGCTTCGGCGAGGCCGACAAGATCGGTACCTACACCAACACGATGTCGGACAAGGGCCTGGAGAAGAACGGCATCCAACAGCCTCCGCTGCATGGTTTTTGCCGTAGTACGGTAGTCCCGGAGGTTTGATCCATGACTGGAACGCTAGCCGCGCTGATGAGCAACCCTCGCGATCTCGGGATCGTGGTCGGCGGATTCGAGCGCGTCATCTTTGGGAGCTTCATCGTAGACCAGGGTCCGCAGACGATGGCGGAGATCAAACGACGCTTCGAAATTTGTACGCGCATCTTCAAAGAGCTGCGCGGCGATCTCGACTGGGGCCTCCAGCGCATCCTCGACCACCTGCCCGCGTACCTGCGCGCAGAGCTGGACGGAATGGAGTGGGAGCCGGACACGCGTCAGTGTTGGGTGCCCAGCGACGGCGCGATGAGTTAGAAGCGCGCTAGGACTTCGGGCGACGCTTTCAGAACGGCTCGCGTAGATCGAGTGGTCGTCGTATCTGCTATGGCTCGCGTGTCAGTAGAGGGCGGCGCAAGTGGTGAGGCGCGCGCGAGTACCACGGGCGGCGTGAGGAGAACGGCTCGCGTCAGCGGGACGGTTGTCGTAGTGCCAACGGCTCGCGCGTGAGGACCGGGTGCCGCCTCCATTACAGCGCGTTCGCCAGCTCTTCCTCGACCTCGGGTGAGTCCATCAACGCCTCGACGTCGGCGCTCGACTTGCCGTTGCTGCCGACAGCGGTGGCCTCGTGCGTGTGCCCGAGCTTCTCCTCTTGGTACGACGGACGGACAGGCAAGTCCTCGAACGCGCGCCAGTCCTTCCAGATCGCGAGGAGGAGCTGCTTGACCATGTAGCGGATCGCCGCATGGTGTCGGTGCGCGTCGCCCGTGCCCCAGCCCGCGCTGGCCTTGCGATGCTTGTAGTCGTCGTACAACTTGCGCCACGGCGAGTTCGCTTTGATGAGACACGGCCCGAGAACACCGACGAGCTTCGTCTTCAGGAACGCGTTGTACGGCAGCTTCTCACCGCGCTTCGGTCGCATCGACTTGCCGCTGTCGTAGATCGCCGACCGCTGAAGCACGTCGACCCCGCAGTGTGCTTCCTTCTTGACGGCGTGCTTGAAGCGGTCGGCGTCCTTGACCGGCTCGACGAGGTGGTTGCACTTCTTGCAACGCTGCGCCGGTACCGGAGCGAGTCCGGCGAACGCCCACATTTGCGAAGCGGTATCCTCGCGTGCGATGTCGAACTCGCTGAGGATAACACCGGCCATTGTCGGACCGAGTCCCTTGAAGCGCGACTTGTCGCTGAGGATCTCGGTGTAGAAGAGCATCGTCTTGAGGTGGTCCTGGACATCGCGCAGCGCGGCCTTCTCCGCGATGAGCAACTCCTTCGCGCGGTTTTCCAAGATCACCTGGTCGACTTCGTGAAGCTGGATCTCGTTACCCTCGGCCTTCGGTTGAATCCGTCCGCCGCACTGCAGCCGCATCCGCTGCAGGTCGTAGAACATGCGGACCTTCTTCTTCAACCCAAGACGTGTCTGCTCTCGAGTACGGTCGGAGGCGATTGCTGGGTTCACTCGCTTCGGCGGCATGGTTCGCTCCTTTCAAAGGGCGTCGTGATTCGTCCGGCGCGCGCATCATCCATGGGCGGCATTACACCGGCGGCGCTATCCCACGACTTGATCGCGCGTCAGCGTTTTCATGACCCGCCTAGGACATCTGGGTGGCGCCTTCTTCGTCGGCTCGCGTAGCTCATTCGGGTGACCGCTAGTCATTAGGCTCGCGTTTGTATTTCGGGTGTCGTCGAGACTGCGGCTCGCGCTACTTGTTAGGGTGCCGTGAGGTATACAGCGCCGCGTGTGCGTTCGGGTGTCCCGTCTCCTATGGCCCGCGCCCTTCCTTCGGTTGGCGCATGATCTTCAGCCCGCGTGATAGAACTGGGCGACGCTAGTCATTAGGCTTGAGGAGCACCAACTCTTCAAGCTCGCTGAGCACGTCGAGCACTTGCTGAAGCGCACGAAGGCCAACCTTCTGCGGCCCGCGGTTGGGTAGGTGGTCCAGGAGCAGCACCTCGATCGCCCGCCGCGTGAGCGGACCATTGTTGAGCACCTTGCCAACCGCCTGGGAGATCGCGCGGACGTTGTCGGCAAGTTCGTCGAGGCTCACGAAGCCCGACGGGATGTCGACACCGCCGAGGCGTAGCTCGGCCTCACGCGCAGCACGGTCAGGCTTGCCCGCCATAGGCCGGATGCTTCGTCCTCATATGGTCGTGAAGGTCCCTGAACGTACGCTTGCAGCACGGACACACGCCGTTCTTGATGCGCTGCTTCGTCGCCTTCAATTTGCCTTTGTATACGTCGCGACTACGCCCTAGGTGGTCAGCGCGGCGCCGCTCATTGCCGACTTCGTCGCGTGCCATCCGCGTCTTGCCGCGTTCAGTTTCAAGCTGTCGCTTCAGACGCGCAGCGTCGGTCTCGCCGGAGAACGATTGGCGATGACCGTTGTAGCAGTAAAAATCCTGATGGTCGTTCCTGCGCTTCTTCAGAATCCACGTCTCCATCCAGATCGGTGAGCCGCACCGGTAGCAAGAGACAAAGTCGAAGTCGAGCGACAGGTTGGCGTGTTGCGGTTCGCTCATTGAAATAGCTCCCGACTAAGGACCAACGTTTCTACGGCGGGCTTACCGTACAACTTCACGCGCAAGATGAGCGCGTCTCTCAAGACGTCATGGTCGCTCTCAATACTTTCGATCTCCGGGTGCCACTTCTTGAAGTGTACGAAGAGCCGACCAAGGAGATCGTGGCGAAGCACGCCATCTTTGCATAGACGAAGGATACTGTTGGTGACGTGGTCGCAGACAATCTGCGCACCCTCGTCTGGCTCCATCCCGTCAAGACGCCAACGGGCATCCCGCGCGTCGGAACATTCCGCACACTGCTGCTCGTCGGGGCCGACCGGTGCACCGCAGTCGACACAGAGGGTTGAGACTAGTTCGATCACGCCTTCTTGATCTCCACGCGCCCGGCGATGACCTCCGACGTAAGACGTTTGCGCGCGTCGTGGGCCAAGAGACACTTGTCGGAACAGAGCATCGGCGTTGGTTCGAGCGGCGTCCTCGGGTTCTCGACCGCCGTCCAACTGTCTATCAGCATGCTCGGCACGACCGTTACTCCCCTGCTCGTGAGCGCGAACTTCGCAGTGCGCATCTCACCGCACTCATCGCAACGTAGGGTGCCGGGGAAGTAAGCAGTCATCGGCTCGCGCTCGTCTATTGGATGTCGTGAAGCATGCGGCTCGCGTTATGGCGACGGTCGACGCAAAGTGTTCGGCTCGCAATCCATCCATGGTTGGCCCGCGCTGATCGGCTCGCGCAGAGATAGCGGGCGACGTCGGTACGAAGGCTCGCGCATCTTCTTTGGAGAACGTTTGAGACAAGGCTCGCACTCGTGGCGTGGATGACGTCCTCTGGTCGGCTCGCATTTCAATGACTGGTTGTCGAATCCCTCATGGCTCGCGTCGGAACTTCGGTCGCCGCAAGTGCTACGGCTCTACGTTTGACTTGTACGAACTTCGCGCTTTTTACCCGATGATCCGCGCATTCACCGCACAATTATGGCCGCCGAGTCGTGCACCTTCGCGCGAAAACCAGCATCCCATAAGCCGGTCACCTGTGTGCGAGCGCGGGTCGTAGTACAACATCTCGCTGATCCATGCCTCGACTTCGGGGTCGAGCTTGCCGCCATCGTTTGGGATGAGCCACTTGCCACCGGCCATCTCCGCCGCGAGCGACTCGATGCCGAACTCGGGATGCGCCTTGTTGCGCCCAGTAGTGAACGGCATGATCGGAACTGCACTCGCCTCGCGAGCGAACTGAAGCACGAAGTCCTGCGCCGCGTTGTTCTCGACAACGACCACTGAGTTGAACCGTTGGTGTGCGCCGACGATACGACGAACGATATCGGGCCCCGACCAGCGACCCGCTTCGATTGCAAGAACCTGCCGACAGTCGTCAGGGTCGACAAGGATCGTGAAGAGTACGGTGAGTCCCGCCGCAGAGTGGCGTTGCACCGCAAGGTCGACACCGGTGTACGTTGAACATTCCCCATCTTGGACCATTTTGTGTAGCTCGGGATCGAGCTGCTCGAACTCGGCGAGCGAACGAACGAGACGCATCCCCGAGCCCTCTGCGATACACCGATCGATCCACTCACGCTGGAACCGCGCCTGCGACTCGTCGCGCGCCTTGCACAGCATCTGCCGGCTGAACTCCAGCGGACCCAGCTCCTCGCGGCGGCGCTGGATGCGGGACGCCGACCACTTCTCCGGCCAAGCGGAGACACCGGCGTCGGAGATGACGGGGAAGCGCTTTGCAATCCAAGCTGGATTCCCCGCGAGCCGGTGCAGCAAATCTTCGGGGTGGAACGCGGTGCCAATGATGAGCACGCGGGCGCGATCCGTCAAACGGCTGGCGAGCGCGGAGTGGTACCAGTCCCAAAGGTCTTGGCGAGCAGCAACGGTCTGGCAGTTCTCGTAGTCGAGTATGTCGTCGAGGATGAGCAGATCGATGCGAGAGCCGACGATCGCGCCGTGAACGCCGCATGCCTGAACGCTCGGATCTTTTGCGCGGAACAAACGGTCGATGTAGAGGTGATGCCCGGTCCAGGGCTCCGACTTCTTTAGGTCGGGGAAGACCACGCGCAAGTCTTCGGACTTCTCGATAAAGTGTGCGACCGCGCGAATGACCTTCGACGCCTGCTCGTGCGTGTTCGAGATGATCGCAACGCGTGTGCTCGTGTCACGACCGAGCGCGTGCAGCGTGCGCGCGATCGAGAGCTGCTGTGTCTTCCCGCCTTCGGTGAATGACCACAAGATTACGCGATCGTTCTCTTCGGCAAGCTGGTGCCATTCCTCATGGATCGACGCCTGCTCAATCGGCTGCCCGGTCTGCTCATCTTTGAGGACCAGCTCGCAAAATTCATTGACGTTGCCACGTGCAACCTGAACGCGCAGCGCGACCTGTCGACGTGCACGATCATGCACTTCCGCCATGGTCTCGTCGGGTCGTTGCTGTTGTGCGCTCAAGCTACCTCAACCACACCACGAGCAGCACCCCCACCGCAAGGACGATGAAGAAGACGAGCAGCGGCAACGAGCCGGTCATGAAGAAGTGCTTGAACAAGTCCAGACGTTTGCCCATCAGTTGTACGACCTCCAGCGATCCGGGTCGAGCACGCAGTCGAAGCACAGATGCGCGAACTCGCGCTCCTGCGAGAGGTAGCTTGTACCAAACCGTTTCCGTCGACAATCCTCGCAGCGCGCACGCGTTCCGATCTTCGCTTTGACGTAGACCTCGCGGAGCTGCTTGGTGTGCACACGGCAGCAGGCGGGAATCCGATCGAGAACCTGCTCAACGACCTTCGGCTCCGGCTTGTCGCCCGGCCCGCAACCAGCCAACTCGCGCGCCTCGGCCGCCACGTCGTCACGCTTGAAGATGTAGTCCATCAGCGCGACCACCGTGATCGCGAAACCCTTCGGCCACTGCGCGCGATACGGCTCGCCGTGACGCGCGCAAAGCAGGCGCTCGTGGGTGACGGCGATGCCGTCGAACTTCTCAGGATCGAAAGGTGGCAGCTCGTCAGCCATCGCTAGGACTGTATCGCGCTTCGCGTTTGGTTGTCGCTGGGTGCACGGCTCGCGTTGCAAGTGCGGATGTCGCTGCGTGCACGGCTCACGTCTTCTTGTACACCGTCAACCACTCCTGCGCCGATCTGGAATTGCGGCGCACCTGACCACGCCGAGCCGCCGTGAGTTCGTGTGTCGTCCAACTGTCGTCGAATTGAAGAGGCGCCGCCTCCGACACGGCCACGACGCGGGCGCCCGCATTCTTCCACGCCATCGCAAGCTCGATGACCTCGAACCGCGTCAGCGCGTGATCGTAACCCGACCGCCCCTTGTACGGCGGATCGATGTAGACGCAGGCGCCGGCGAACGGCTCGACGTCGGCCGCATACTTGAAGACTTCGATTGGCGGAAGCTCGGGTACCTCGCGGAGCCGCCACGCGAGTGAACCGCGCGACGGGATGAAGCCGTCGACACTCGGACGGTTGACGTGGAGGCCCTTGAATCCGCCGCGCTCGTGTCCGCCGTGCGTCCCCGCAACGAGAACCAATGCACGTGCCGCACGGACCCACTCGTGGTCGTGTTGACCACGACCGCCACGAAGTGCATCCCAGAGCGTCCGCGCGTCCTCATACTGCCACTGCTCGACCACGTCAGCGACGCGATCCGAGAGACCCCACGTCAAAGCAACCCAGACGTCGTGCCAAATCCCAGGCTCCGCGAGGAGGACTCGCTCGACGCGCCGTAGGTCCATGAGGTCCGCGATGATCTCCGCGTAGCCGTCCTTGCCACCCGCGTACGAAACGAGTTTCCATCCTCCGCTACACCACCGCGTCAACGCCGCCGACCCAGCACACAGCTCGACCAGCACGTCGACCATCAGTCCGCCTGCAACTTCAACTTGACCTTCCGCCCGACGTACCACTCCGACGCTTCCTCAGCCGGCAGTTCGAATCGCATTGAGAAATTTTCGTCGAGCATGACCGTCACGTTGATGGACTCGCCCTTACCGTCCTCGGCGTCTCCTGCAGGTCCCTGCAATGACCGCTCTTGCGATACAACTACACCCTTCTTGGTTCGACTCATTCGATCCTCCGGTTGACTGTTTGTTGGCCCGCATTCGCTGCGTGGGTGTCGCTGCTCACAAGGCTCGCGCGGCAGGCGAGGATGTCGTGCTTGGGAAGGCTCGTGCTGCTTGAACGGGTGTCGCTACATCTTCGACTCGCGTAGATCCATAGGGGGTCATACGGACACGGCTCGCGTTGGAGCAACGGAGGTCGCATCTATCAAGGCTCGCGCAACCACAGCGGGGGTCGTTGGAGTTGGGGCTCGCGCTCATACATCGGAAGTCGCTTCTTATCTGGCACGCGCTGCGAAGACGGGTAACGAGTCTTGCAGGCACGCGTAGGTCCGTTGGGTGTCGCGTGAGCATGGGCTCGCGCATCTGTGACGGGTGTCGTGTGTTGAAGAGGCACGCGCCGCTTGGTAGGGTGACGTCCTCTGATCGGCTCGCGCTTTGTGCATGGAGGTCGTTGCCTATCCGGCTCGCGTGTGTTTGATGGTTGGCGCGTGTGATACGGCTCGCTCGGGTCCAGCGGGTGTCGCAACTCGTATGGCTCGCGCGTCGACGACTGGGAGCCGTTTGAGCCAAGGCTCGCGTCTCATCTCCGGGTTACGCATTAGGCACGGCACGCGTGAAGCCATCGGGGGTCGCACGACAATCGGCACGCGCGCGAAGATAGGGTGTCGTCCGCAAAGTGGCTCGCATGGCAACTGCGGGTGACGCTACAACCGCGGCTCGCGCCTTAGTTCTGGGCGACGTTACGATTGCGGCTCGCGCCAGATGGACGGGTGTCGTCAAGTCGGTGGCTCGCGTCTCTGCCTAGGTTGTCGCTTTGGCGTCGGCTCGCGTCGGCTAATAGGGTACCGCTTCGTTGACAGCTCGCGTTCACCCCGCAAGATCCTTTTGTTTCGCGAGCCACGCGCTGATGACAAGGTCGCCTTCGGTGCCGTCTTCGTACACCTCCGAGTCATCGTGGATCTGCGACTTGGGAATCCAATATTCCTCGCCCTCGATATCGCAGAGCAGTGCCAGGTCCGTCTCGCGGACCACGGTCACATCGGAGATGCGTACTGGTTCGGCCATGCCTTTAGACTTGCGCATCGACCGCGGCTTTTCGCAACCCGATCGGCTCGCGCTCTGACTGTGGGTGATCGTGAAAACTGCGGCTCGCGTCTCTCGAAGGGGTGTCGCGTGTACATCGGCTCGCGCTTGTGTAGTGGGGATGCCGCTCTACCCATGGCTCACGTGTTGCGGACCGCATCGAGGACCTGCTCGAACTCGCCATCGTCGGGCATCGCCATCGCGACGACCCGCGCAGCGAACTCCAGCGCGTTCTCCTTTGACAGTTGGGCGGGCGGAGCCATGATCGTCACCAGACCGTTCGGCTTGCAACCAATCAAGTGGACGTTGCCGCGCAGCTTGGCTTTCTCTCGAAGCCGCCATCTCGCATCCGCCGCGCGCAGCTCGTCCGCAACGCCGTGAGTCGCGCTCCGCCGCAGGACCCAAGCGCGTAACTCGGAGTCCGCCTCGAAGTAGTTGGTCCAAACGGTCTGGAGCAGCGTCCGCTTGACGTTGGGCTCCAGTCGGTCTAGCTCGGCATACACCGTGTCGTGAGCGTTCATCTACTTCACCTTCGCAACCTACGGCTTCACGGCGGTGGACATCGGTTTGTCGAGCATTTCGTCCGCATCCTCCCCATGAACGGTGAGGCGGATTGTTGTAGCCATGATCCAGTTCAACGCTTCGGTACCGCTGATCCGCGCGTCCGGGTTGAACTGCACGTAGGCTTCTTTTTGCCGTCCGTGCCCGCAACACGCATTCATCACTCCCGGCAACGCGCCCAAGCATCCGTCATGTCCTTCCGGCGTGCTACCGAGCCCACAGAACCCGCACTGCCTGTCCGGCGCGTCGGCGACCGGCTGCTCAGTGTCCATGTAGCACCATGCTTGCGCGGCGCTGTCAAAGTACATCAAGTTTCCGCGATGGTAGCCGGTGGCAGTCATCGTCTCGCGTATCTTCCACCGTCCAGCTCTATCACGGATGAGGTATCGGGCGGGCGGGCGGTAAGCACCATTCGGCTATCCAGATGCAATCGTTCACTCATCGCGCACCTTTGCCAACGGCAGTAGCTTCGGATCGGGCCACAAGATCGCCTTGCGCGACTCGACCTCGAACGCAGCGAGCGCGCAGTCGTGTTCGAGCATGTTCAGGCGATGCTCGCGCTGGCGGGGATCCCACTCGTATTTGTTTTCCTTGAACACGTCTATGCGGATCTGCGCTGCGCGTAGATGTCGTTCCCAAGCCTTCAGTCGCCACAACCTCCACCATCTGATCATTTTTCCTCCTGAGTGGCGAGAGCGCGGCGCATCCGGTCGGCGACGTCCTCGGCGTGCGGCAATGGAATTACGGAGAGGCCGGCGATGCCTTGCTTCAGCGCCTCCTCTAGAACAACTACCCGGGCTGTTAGCTGCCGACGCTGCTCGTGCATGTCCTTCAATTCGTCCCTGAACTGCTGCTCCTTGTAGCCCCGACCGTACTCGTCCGAAGGACTCTCCTTCTCGGTTGCGAGAGCGTGCGCGGCTTCCGTGACCCGTGCGACCGCCGCCGACTCGGGTAGAGCCGTCACCGGGACCGCGACAGTCGCCGGAGTCCGCCCGAGGTCTATCTCTAATGAATGCCACGGGCAGGGTCGCGGATACCCGCACTTGAGGCGAGGCTCGTCCCGGTCGGGCCTCTGGCAGACTCCCAGCCCTCGAGGACGCCGCCGCTTGCGCGCTTTCATTCCCATCTTCCCCGACTTGCGCGCCGACTGCGCCTTTCAACGCCAACCGCTGCCTGTCGTACTACACCGCCGACCCGGGGAATTTTCTGCGCGATTTTTGTGTGGAATCGGTCGTGCCACAACCTACACCGCCGCAACGTGCAGCTCGCGACCAACTGCGCCGGTCGCAAATCACCCGACCGCGCTGCACCTCGGTCGCGACTCACTGCCCTGCCGACTTTTTCCGCGAAAATTGCCGCAAATTGGTAGGGGGGGTGAACGGGGATCAGGGGTGTCTAAGTTGGGGGAATCATTAGGGGTCACCGCGGTAATGATTCCGCGCACTTAGGCAGCCTACCCGCGCCGCCCGGAGCCGTCGATCGCGTGCCGATGCGCCCCTGGAGACGACCGCGTCCTCACGCAACCGCGTTGACATCGTCCGCGGCGAGCGCTCCGTCTGTTGCGTCGGACCCGTCGTCCTCGTCAACCAGCTCCGCGTCAACAACAACCTCCGCCGCCGGCAGCAGACCCATGCTACGCGCTCGCGCGAGCGTTCGCTGCGACGCTTCGATATGTCGGACCGCGTCGTCCATGCTCATGTCCGGCAGGCGCAGTCCCACGATCGACTCGGGCTCCCCGAGCAACCTGCGCTCCATCGCCATGCAACGGTCCGCGGCTCCCGATAGATTGTCGGTGATGCGCGCCAACCCCTCCATGAGTTTCACAGCAGCAGCCGGGTTGTCGGGCTGCGTCTCCGAAAGCTGCTCTGCTGCGACCTGGGCCCACTTCTGAATGCCGGGGAGCATCCGTGCGACCGACGCCAACTCGTTGGTCACGCCGGCGCGCACCAACCGAATCATCTGCGCCTCTTGCTTGCGCGCGTCGATCGCTTGACTCGCGGCCTTCTCTCGGTCGTACGACGTCTGCAACTCCGCATCGACGATCGGTTCCATCGCGCGCTTGCGTTCGTCGAGCACTCGCGCCCTTGCGATCGTCTGTTCTTCAGCGATCAGCTGCGATATCGGACCCGCCCAGGGCAGAGGGTTCCGACCGGCGGACCAGCCTTTTTCCCAACCCCTACGGGCAGTTCGCCTATCACAGAGGGCGTGGGTGGCCGCGTTGGAATGGTTCGATGGGTTTTCGCGGTACGCTTCGACCAGCTTGTCGTAGAATTCGCGTGTGATGCGGCGGGCGGACATGAACTGCACCAAGGGGTACGCCTGATGCTAACCCCGAACCGCGCGCACGTCAAGACGCGCTCGAAGCGTGTACACCCCGCGACACGTTCGCGGACCTACGCGCGCGGTCGATGTCTGCAACGTACCCAGCGGCGCGCTGTTCCACGTGGCACTATACCCGGCTCGCGTTCAAGGTCGTAGGAGAGAGAACGAACATTGAAGAGGACCATGGCGCAAGCGACCGCGGGGGAACAGTTAGTCGGGTCGAGAAGCTCACACCACCCAGGGGGAGCAGGGGAGTCTGCCACCACAGCAGTAGCCGGCCGCAGCTGTCGTATACGGTGAGCAACGGTCGAGTCGATTCATACCCTTCTAATCGGACTGGCGGGGGCAAGCCGGAAGGGCCGAGGTGCAAAAAGAGCCGGGGCCGCGCAAGTCGTTGAATATAGGAGGCTGGAATGAGAACTCTACTTGTAGCAGGGCGGTTCGATGAGCACGGCGGCAAGCCCAGCGGGTACGCGCGAAAGCTCGGGGTAGAGCTGCACGCGCACCTACCGGGAACGGTCGTCGTCAATGGCGGACCCATCGAGGACATCCCCCGCGCGGCGCGCCAGGGGGCGGACTACTACGATGTCGTCCTCTGGATGCCAGACCTGCAGAACGACCTGCCCAAGTACGTCGAGGGTCTCAAGAGCCGCAATCGGAAGCTGCTGCTCGTCACCAGCAAGCGGAACCTCGCGGGGGACGACTACTCCATCGAAGACGTCGTCGCCAGGGCGTTGACCCACAAGGCCAACCTGGTCCTCATGGTCTCGGGCGAGCGGGAGAAGGTCCGCGGCACTGTGCTCGATCCGCTCGGCGTCGCGCACTGCTTAGACGAACCGGACGTGCGCGAAGTGGCTCGGACCCTTGCCAACCGCATCGAACAGCTGCGGTCGTTCACTCGGGTCGGGTCACGCTCGGTCGGTCCCGCAGTGCGGGTCCCGGACGAGGCAGAGTTCTTCGACCTGGTCCGAACACACGCGGAACGCTTCCATGAGGTCATCCATGGCGTCAACCACACGCGGATGCTCGGCAATGCGTCCTTCCGGTGCGCCCGCGGCTTCCCGTCGTTCCGACAGGAGGGCCGCATCTTCGTCTCGCGTCGCAACGTGGACAAGCGGTTCATCGGCCGCGAGGCGTTCGTCGCGGTCGAGCAGGCCGCGGATGGCTCGGTCGCGTTCTATGGCGACCGGAAGCCCTCGGTGGACACCCCCATCCAGCTACGGCTGTACGATGCGCTGCCCGAGGTCAACTACATGCTCCACTCGCACACCTACATCGAAGGTGCGAACTGCACCGAGATGCCCGTGCCTTGCGGGGCCGTCGAGGAGGCCACACTCATCTTGCGCGCCAAGCCGCAACACCGGTACGGTTTCGCGGTGAACGTGCTGGGGCACGGGTCGATCTACTTCGCAAAGGACGCGCGCTCGATGCGCGACATCCCCTGGATCGCACGACCCATCCCCGAACTCCTACCCCGTTGTACAAGTCAGCGAATACAATGATCAAGCTCTACATCGCAGCGAAGCTCGAAAACCATGAGCAGCACAACTGGGTCCGCGACCGGCTCGCTCCGTTCGCCACCCTGACCTACGATTGGACGACGCATGGCTCGGTCAAGGGCACGTCGCCGGCGCGCATCGGAGAGGTCGCGGACAGAGAGATGAACGGAGTGGAGCGGGCCGATGCAGTCATCGTGCTGCTCCCCGGAGGGCGCGGGACGCACGCCGAGCTGGGCATGGCGCTCGCGTTCGGGAAGCCCCTCGGGATCTATTCGCCGAACCCCCGCCACTTCGAAGTTGGGCCGGACACTTGCGCCTTCTATTGGCCGGACGGGGTCTATCGGACGGGCAGCCTCGAAGACCTCATCGCCTGGGTCGTCCGGGGCGGGCGCGAACGGCAGGCGATCGATCGCGAGCCCAGCGCGTAAGCCGCTCCAAGACGATCAAGTCAATAGGCAGGAGGCTGAACATGTCCGATAACACCATCGAGAAGTACGACCGTCCGCAACCGATGCAGGAGGTCGAAGTGGACCCCAATGGCGTCCACCGGTTTCGTCCGAACGCCCTGGTGCGCTACCTGCTCAACGCCGGGGGCATCGATATGAACCAGCTCGCGGTCCTGCCCGGCGTGTCGGGCGAAGATCGCGAGCAGTTCGCCCAGCTCATCGGCTACAGCGTCTCCGGCTTCGGAGAGCTGTCGTACACGAGCGATGCGACCTATGCAAAGGCGGCCGAGGCATCCGACGCGCTGAGCAAGAAGGGAGGCTGACCGATGCCGGGAGCACTACGACAGACCAACGCGAAGGTCGTCAGCACAGGGCTGGGCGCGCAGGAGGGCCGCGGTCTGCATTGCTGGCTCCACCTGAGCTGGGAAGGCACCGGCGGCAGCTTCGGCGGTGACCATTGGGATGCGACGGACGAACCGGTCGCGTCACTCCCGCACTTCATCAAACGCGTCCTCTATACGTGCGGAGTCGAGAGCTGGGAGCAGCTGCCCGGCCGGTTCGTGCGCATCGGATACGACGGGACACGGATCCAGTGCATCGGGCATATCATCGAGGACAAGTGGTTCGACCCGAGCGCAGAAGCGGAGCGCTCCGAACGCCAGCGCCAACCGACGGCGGGGAGCTAACCGGTGTCGGGCACGCGCACTCTACGCGAGTGGTGGCTGGGTTGGAGACTGAATGTCTGGGGGCGCAAGCTGCGCCGGGCTCACGTGGAGTTCGAGACGTTCAAGCAGTACCCGCATAGCGCGGGGCGGGACCAGAACGTCCTGCACCGCATCAAGAAGAACGCCGTCAACCGCGCCGAGTACATGGTCGCGACGTTGCGGGCGCGACTGCACGGGCTGCCGGAGGCAACGGCCGCATCGAAGCCCGAGGACTCCCCGAGCGAACAGGCAGGGAGCTGACCCGGTGAACGTCGAAAGGGAGAAGTAGGTGACACGGTTCGAATGCACTCAGTGCGCTCACGGGTTCGAGTTCGACGGCTGGCCCACGGAGTGCCCAAAGTGCGACCACTATCACTGTGGCGATGATACCTGCTGCTACGGTGGCTTTCAGATGGTGCCGGGCAAGGAAGATGCCGATGCCGAAGAAGTCCGCCGCCCGGGAGCGGAAGGGGAGCTGAGCTGAGCTGATGAGTGTCCCCGAACGCATCGTCATCTGCGAGACCAGTCGAACGCCGGATGGCGTTCGCTACTCCGTGTGCCGCGAGGTGCGAGGCAAGCGTACCCAGCTCTGGACGAAGTGGGTGCCGTTCGCGCATCGACGCGGGCACAATGCCGGCGGGACCGCGTTCGTCGAAGCCGCACGGGAACAGGAGCACGTCGCGAAGTTCGAGGGCAAGAAGGGGTGATGGCCGAACGGACAAGCCGGTCGAAAGACCGTGGTA
>LAZR01000368.1_pt1 | contig 40285 bp, 26 predicted proteins | sample 329461 | NCBI WGS metagenome assembly LAZR01 (sample SAMN03002196, study PRJNA259156) | marine sediment metagenome | biome: sea floor; feature: Hydrothermal impacted sediments; material: marine sediment; isolation source: Loki non-amplified sample from Loki's castle hydrothermal vent sediment ...
ACGATGGAATTATAAGTGATTTTGCTCTGCCAGGCATTTTTGGGGCGGTTGATTCATTAAATGCAGCAGCGCCAAGTATTTTTAAAGATGGTAAGACGCTTTCTACGATTAATAAAATCAAAAGGATTAAGTCTTTTTCAGATCCTAACTTCTTTACAACCTGGATTAAAGATGGTGGATTACCCTTTGCCAGCCCTATAGGCGATGGTACCGGAGTTTTTGAGCTAACTACCGTTAGCGGTATTACCGCTTCAAACTCAGTAGATTTTGGGCAAGGCAAAGCAACTCTGACAGTTGAAGACCCTTACCGATTAATGGTTGTAACAAGAGACGATATAGATCGCGCAATCACAGATGCCGTCAATCTATTCAAACAAAACAGCTTTTTTAGAGTAACTCAATTTCAATTAGAGCAGAGCATACTAGATCTAACAGCTAGGCTTAATCAGATTCGTAAACAAACTGGAGCTTCAGAGATAAGGTTCCAAATAAACGAAGATACAATTCTATATAAGAAATTAACTGCTCGTATAGATAGATCTGGTAGGGAAATTGAGTTCAAGTTTGATTCTGGCATTTTAGGTTCAAACCTTTTTGCTTTTGACAATTCGGCCGTTAGTTTGAGTCATGATGCAACTGAGGGGCAAGAGGGGCTTCAAGGTAGTGAAATTGATTTGTTTAAGCAGATTGTTCAAAACACTTATACTCTGATGGGCCTTAAGTATACAACTAGGTCTGAAATCAAAAGTTTTAATAAGAAGACAAATCAAGTTAGAAAGAATATGCGTCTTCATTATGCTAATAAGCCAATCATTCAACCAATGGATGTTGTATCTATATTTGTTAGCACCAAAACGGTTCATGACCCATTTATGAATCAAGGGTTAAGAATAAACTATTCTGATGATTCATTATTAAATGCGATTGATGATACAATAGGAAATATAGAATCAGCATGGGATGATATTAAAAATACGTTTAGTGGCGGATCAAATGGGGCAAGCTATTTAGAGAATGAACGAAATGCTATAGCGGGACCAGATTTTCCATTATGGCTCTGGGGCTTGATGAGGAATGACTTTACACGTCAGGCCGCAGGAACTTGTGTATTTAATGGAATAGTAAAATCATCTTCTCACAGTTATGATGGCGGAAAATATACACTATCAGTGAATGCTGATGATAATTGTCACTATTTTAACAAAGGGCAGATAAATATCAACCCATCGTTAGAGGTGTTTAATAGTGCTATTTATGATCCTTTAACACCATTTAAACTAGATTTTGATGAATCGTCTGGAATGATAAGGGGTGAGGTACCTGCGCTTTTAGATGCAAATGCTCGTCTTTTAAATAATGGGTCTGTAAAGGCTAAGCTTGGGAGATACAAGGGTCAACCTTTAGATCAGAAGACTTTCAACAGGGTAGATGTAGAGCACGTTGCGTCAAATCTAAACAATGCAAACAGTGATTTTGGAAGACAGTTTAGAAGAAAATTCACAAACCCTGATGGATTTGTTTATCGTTGGAAGGAAGGAATTGGCTCTCTTGTATTGTGGGGTGAGCCATATTCAGATCTGACACATCTTGGCTCTATGAGGAGCGAGAGATCGCCAATCATAACACGGGATCCTTTTGCAGGCCAGGACACAATGAATGTCCTATCATTGCTCATTACTGGTCAGCCTTACAATTTTAATACTTTCATGAAAGGAGCATTGGAGCTTGGTCAGCTCAATAAAGATGATTTATTTAATGAAGTTATTTCGGCATCTTTCTTTAGGGGGCTTGTTAGCGATACGACCAGACAAAATTCTATATGGGGCAATTTTATTCCGTTCAAAAAGCTGGTTGTAAATGAAAAAGAATATGTAGCCTTAGCGGGTGGCCAGCACGATCTAATTACAAGAAATAGTAGGCTTAACAAACTATTACGAGACAGAGCAGAGGCTTTTGATTTAGCCACTCAACATAATCCAGGTTTCAAAAACACCCCAATGTTTCACAAGTTTGATTTAGGTGGTGTTGTTGCTGCTGTTGCAGATGGCGCTGACATTACAGCTATACAAAAGCTGACAATGGATATTATTCAGCTTGATTTTGAAATTATAAAAGAAACTAATGAATTTGAACATAGCAAGCAGGCCTTGGCCATACAGAGTGCAGACGGAACATTAAGCATTTTTGGCGATGATGTTTCATTTGATCCATCTTTAACCCTAGAAGGGGGCGAGGTAAATGAAACTAAGCGAAGAATAGAGCGAGCAGAGTTTAGAAACAAGATAAACAATCTCACTTTGCGCAGGCTGTGGAAGGTTAAATCAAATGAAGATACAAACTTATTTATAGTAGACGATACTTATGATAAGAATTATGATATTCAGCAGTTTGAGCGCTCACTTTCTGGAAAGATGGAAAACTGGAAGAGCAACTATGCTACCGCATTTAATCAGATAGAAAGCGTTAGACAAATTCTTGGCCTTGAGGTCTTTGCAGATAGTCAAGGGCATATACGAGCACGACCACCGCAGTATAATAGAATGCCAAGTAGTGTATTTAGAACTATGCTACAAGAAAAGGCTGAAAAGGGCATTAAAGTATTTCCAGATTTTCTAGAGAGCCTATTCTTCAATCAAATACAGGGTATTACAGACCAGTTGGAAATCGTAGAAGATCAGATCAGGTTGCGTGCTGCCGCATTAGGTAACAATACTGATTCAGATGTTCAGAAGTTAATTGGTGGTGGTTTTAGGTTCTTAACAAGGCCAGATACTGGAAAGTTTGGTGGTCAAGATATACGTAGTTTGATGGAGCAAAATGAGCCGGATATTACGGAAGAAACTACATCCTCAGCATTACAATCATTAGCGGTGGAGGTTAATAGCAGGATCAATGCAACGGTTAATTTTGACGCTGTTAGAAGGGTAGAGGCTGCAAGTGCAAGTGCAACATTTACCGGAACGGCCAGGCAAGATGTAATTTCCAAAATATCAGAAAGGATACGCCAGAGAACTAGGCAGAACAAAGTGCCATCAAGCGTTAAGGACATTATGTCCAATGATAGGGCGTCTCAGGGTAATGGGCGCAGTCAGGTGGATATCCTTAGAGTATTTACTCAGATTGGACAATTTGTATCTGAAAGACAACGATTGATGAAAAGACTCAAGCCGGCAATTTCAAACTTAAGGGAAGGCCTGGCAGTTAATGGGAAGGATGTTGAGGCGGGCATGAGCCTGTTGCTTCCCAATCTAAATAGGAAGCCAGATAAAATATTCCCAGAACTTTTAGAAGGAATGATTGAAGATGAGAATACTCATGATTTAGGCACAGGATCAGGCGCAAGGTATATTCTTTCTGATGATAAGATTATTAGCTTTACTGTGAATGAGACTGAGCCACCCTACAATTTTGTACAAGTTGATGGTAGACTTGGTCAGGGCATTGTACCGTTACCCTCAGGATTAGAGGTCTCTAATGGCGGTAATGCAATTGCAACAGCATGGGCAGTAGACTATGACATGTGGCGCATGTATGGATTCCGAGCTGCTAACCCCGTTACTTTGCCATTTTTTGATGATCCTAACTCACAGTGCGCACCTTATGCTGTATATCTCTTAAATTTAGCTAGAAAACAAATACTAACTGCAACGTGTACCGTTATAGGAAATGAGTTTATTCAGGCTGGTGAGGTTTATTATATAGAGAGCTATGATCTTCTTTTCTATGCAAACTCTGTATCGCACAGCTTTACATATAATGGAACATATACAACCACTTTAACTCTTACATTTGGGCGCAATCCTGGTGAGTATATTCCAACACAGCTAGATATTATAGGAAAGGGACTATATTCAAACAGCCACCGCTCAGATCTGGTAAGGCAAGTCAGGCATAATCGTGGAGATAACTCAGTTCATTTAACTGTTCTCGTGCGTGACACTGCTCAGGGCACAATATTTGAAGATGAATTCAATAATGTTAGAAACTTAGTTCAGGGAAGGTTTGCTGAACAGAATAGGCAGAATCTTTCTAATATGTTACTTTCAGCCTCAGGGTTACTAACGCCTACTAGTTTTAATGAAGTGCTCTTTATAGAGTTAAGGATATATGAGAATACAAATCCTGATGTAAATCTACCGAAAAGCGATGACATTGAAGAAGTGGCCAAGAGCGTAAAGGCATGGCTAGAAAACCCAGTAAAGATAGATCTAGAAAATCCAAAAGAAGAGATGCTTCCTGATACAGCAAGCGAAACGAGAATTGATGCAAATCGTGTTAAAGTTGAACCTGTCAATCTAAATAGTGATAACAGTGAAACGGGAGAAATTAGATCACCATCATCTCAGGCCTGGGCTATGGCGAGACATCTTAATGCAACAACTGCCTTCCCAGATTTTGATACCGTCACTGCAAACGCTGAAGCGGCAGCAGAAGATGGCGAAGAAGCAAAAGCAGGAGCATTCGAACAATCAGCAGATGCTTTATTGGCTAGGCGTGAGGTTGAGATGCTAACACAGATTATTGTCGATGTGTGGATAACATTCAAAACACCAGAAGTTATAGCGTCAGAAACCGATAAGAAGTAATACCATGGCAGCAGGTAGAATAGGATCAAAAATAGGCGCATTTAGGCGTGCAACCATTCGGGGCTTTAATCCGAATGGAACTGTGCGTATTGGCCTAGATGAAGGCCCTAGTGGCAAGCCTAGTACATATAATGTTCCTATATCAGCGGCGTGGACTGGTAAAGATGGTGAGTTTGTTGGGGGATATCCAGAAAAAGGGCAGTCTGTTGTAGTAAGCCAGGGCCAGAGTGGAGAATGGTATATTGTAAGTTTTATTAATTCTAATGATACTTTTAGCGCATCATTCGTAAGCAGCGGATCAACAAAGATGTCCGCATTGCGACCTGGTAGAGCCTTATTGCAATCGAAGAATGGTGTCAGGCTATTTACCGACCCTAATATCGGCATTCAGGCTGGTAGCGCACGAAGTTTCATGCATATTAATCCAATTAGAGATATAATAAGTCATAATTTTGATTCTGAATATAGCTTTACAGAGGCGTCACGGCATATAAATCAGCCAATTAAAAGAGACTTGTCAGATAATTTAAGTCGAAATGTACTAGGCTCTACGCTTGATTCGCAGGCATATGATTCGTCTTTGTTTTCTGTGGGTATGGATCCTTTAACCGCAATATGTCCTCGTACTGTGGGAAGTACCATAAGAAACCTACCGCTAGTAGAAGATAGGGAGATTATATATGAGTTTGCTAGGAGCTTTAGATTTACAACAGATGATGATGAATCTGCTAAATATGATGACCCAACTATAAGCTCACAACAGCCAAAAGTAAGTCGTCGTAATATGCGTTCGGATGCTTTTAGCTTATCTCTTGAACATCCTAACCATTTAATGGAAACCATAAAGGGTACAGGCGTAGATGCATTTGGTAACATTTTAGACATCAACAGGTCGCCACTGCCTATTGGCAGAACAGAGCCCCTTTCATTAAGAAAGAATACAAGCAAGTCTGATGCTTTCAATCTAATCAGGGGACAACATAGAAAAGCTATCGCTTATCATTTTGAAATAAATGCAAGGAAGGGCGGCATTGATGATGAACCTGTACCGTCAGCTCCACCAGATATAAATAAAATAGATAATTATGCAAGAGATAGAAGCAGACTATCAGTTGATATTGATAAAGAGGGGCAATTTAAGATAAACATTCCCGCTTCAAGTGAAATAGGCAATATTCCACTCTTGACTAGGCACGAAAGCTTCTCTGTAGTTGATGCTAAAAAGACAGGAGAAATACATCCTGATGAATTTGTTAGAAATGAGGATAAGCAGGACATTTTACTAGAAAGTTTTGCAGGTAAGGCTATTATTGGCTTAAGTGCAAGTAATGATGATCTTGAAGGGTTCGCATCTCCTATAGATAGAAATACTGGAGAGCCAATAAAGTATGGCACTGCATTTCATGATATTACAAAGGTATGTATAAGCTTTACTGAAAACTCACCATTTCTTGATGCCAGCTTAGACGGTGAGCCGACCAGGGATTTTATCGAATACTATCCCGAGCATCATCTTAACACAAGTTTTACTCCTTTAGAAAAGATTGTATCAGATGAAATAATAATCTCTGGGCCAGATGCAGATGCTGGTGGTAGAAGCGGGTCTATAAATCTAGATGGATTTCTTTCACTTAATATTGGGGCAAATACTGTAGATAGGCAGTCAATGTGGATAGATACTGCCGGAGGCATTGTAGCAAATATAGGAAGAGATCTGCGTAACGTTAGTTATGCTGGTCGATTTGATGGCGATGTCTTTATGGAGATCGGCGGTGCTGGGATTGGAAATACCTTTGATAGTAGATTTGCAGAGGTAAATGATGGACAAAGGCTTGGAAATTTACAAGTGCATGTATTAACTAGTAATGGCGTTATGGTATTTAAAATGGGCACTAATGAGAATGGCTCAGCCGGAGTGGATATATCATCACCTGGGAACATAACGATTTCTTGCCAGCAGGATATGTTTTTCAAAGCTGTTGGGGCGATAAAGTTTGACGCTAATATGATTATGTTCCATGCTGAGGACGCAAAGCGCGTTGTGCAAAAAATACCTAACAAATCAATTTAAGGAAAAGGATAATGGAAAAATTAAAGAAAGCACTAAAAATGAGACTTCAAAGTTCAGGTAAAGTTTCTGGAGCTGCGAAAGATGTAGATGGCAATAAGGTTCATTTGGGTGTAGATATTTTCTCTGATGAAATATTAGAAGTCGCACTTGAAACCTCAATGTCTATGTTGAGTCAATTTGACGTGACTCCATATATTGATGGATATGATTTCAAATTGTTACGCAAATATCAGGAGTTACTGGTTCAAGGCGCCACTATTCAGCTATTAGCTGGACAGTCGTTATTGGAGAGGGGAAGAGAGTTTACACTTACTGATAGTGGTATAAAGTTCACGCCACCATCGGTTTCTGAGATATTAAACACACAATGGTGTTTTGAATATCAAATGTATATGGAAAAAATTAGACTGTTAAAAATGAAGTAAAATGTCCTGCAGCCCGAATGATAATAGTATCAATGTGCCCACTAATCCGGGGAATCCTTTCCCTGGATTGGGTATACCGTTTTCTCCGCTTCAGATTCCTCTGCCAGATATTGATCTGCCAACCGATCTGATCGAGGATTTTCTTGATCTGCTTAAGCAGTTAGGTGCATTGTTCCCATCTGGGCTATTCAAGCCAAATCCAGATTTTGGCATGAGTGGCATTTTAGATTTCATAGCCAATCTTCTCAGTCAGTTGGCCCCATTCTTGTCGTTCTACAACTTTATAATGGCCGCTCTAAACCTCATTATTTGTATAATTGAGGTTCTTTGTGCAATTCCTAATCCGTTTGCTGTAGCATCAAAACTTAAAAGACTATTCTCCGAGTGTCTTCCGCCGTTCTTAAACCTATTTCCGTGGCTAGCATTGATAGCAATGATTTTAGCGTTGCTTCTATTAATTCTGGCTTTGATTATTTATATTATTGAAACAATTATCGCAATTATCAAAGAGATAATAAAAAACTTGATAGCATTGGTTAACGTACAAACTTTGAATGATGTCACAGCCGCTTTAGCTATTGTTCAGAAGATTGCTTCCTTGTTATGTTTGATAGAGAATATACTAGCAATTCTGTTAGCAATTGCTGCTATTATGGCAGTCATCCAGGCGCTTATGGCGTTCTCTGGAACATCAATTTGTGCAGATGAGGACGGAGAAGGTTGTTGTCCTTTGGAAATCTGTCCACCATTCATTAAGGAGAATTTTGAGATAGCAGTTACCAATGGTGAATTTGTATATCATCGCAGAGTTGGTCTTAATGTCACTGACATTCCTGGGATTCCGGCAGAACTGGCCGAGGCATTATCAGCATCGATCGCACCTAAGAGAGAGGAAAGGTGGCAGCTATTCGATACAGATCCAGATCCTGAATTGCCTATCAAATTGATTATCACGGATTCACTACCAGCTTTGAGCGCTCTTTCATTTTTTGGACCACAGATTTTTTATCCAGAACAGAGTTTTGACGTCGACACACCTCCAACTCGTTCGCCTTATACCGTAGATATGCGAATGTTCATTGATCCTGGTGTTTTTCATCCTACTGATACTGGTGGGGCCAGATTTATGCGTATCAACGATTGTATTGTTGTTCGTAAGCCTTATGTTGGTGAAATTACATTCAACGCACTTACTGTTTTTGGAATTACGATTCCTACTTTCAATGACACAACAGGAACTTTCAATTTAGAGGGCGGACAAGTATTTGAGGATGATGGAGAAACTCCATTTGAGGTAGAGGGAACTGTAGGCTCCTTAACCGTTATGACCCAGGCTAGTTTGAATGATTTCATTTTTGCCGAACCTACTACCGTAACACCAAGCGTTGATGATGGTTATAGGATTACAGACGTGGAATTTGTATGGAAGCCAAACCATCCAGCATTGGCAGGTCATTATCTTATTACAGTAGGATGTTTTCCTGAAGTTAATTTGGAAAAAGCTGCACTTAACGCATTTATAACGGCAGAGGGTACAGATGCAATTTTGGATAGATTAGATGACGCTCCAGATGGTGTACTTGTTCCATCGATAGGGATATTGCCAAATGTTATAGGCGCTCAGCAATGTGTTCAAACCGCATTGGATACGCTTAGGACTAATATTACGGTAGAAACAGCGGCACAATTTCAAGCCACAATGGAGACATGTTTGAATGATCTTAAAGATCAAACAACTGCAGTTTTCTGTGATGCATTTATTTCTGCTGTTAGTCAATTCAAGAGCACATTCTCAATAGATACAGACGTTCAGTTTACTACTAGACCTATCATTATAGCTGTAATTTTGCGAGATGCCGGTGGAACTAATATTGCAACAAACATACCTGAAGAGTGTTTGGATGGTATTTTAGACAAATTGCATGTCTTGGCAACTTTTGGAGAGGCCGCAAGATTTACATATGACAGGGAGAATATACGTTTCCTTTCAGAGTTAACAAGCAATGTTTCTGGCGGTGGAGAGCTAACAATCATATTTGATGGTAACATATTCAGTACATTTAATGAGAGTACGGATTTTGATGTACCATCCTCTATTACAGAAGACATGCTCACTTATACCTTCGTTGATGCAGCTGCAGAGCCTGCCAAGCGTCGTGATGTGATCGATGTGGCTCAGGATGGTTCCTAATGGCAGAACATGTGCCTAAGAGGATTGATGAGGCAGGAGAAGAGGATGTCCAGGACATTCAACAGGACATTTCTATATTGGCCAAAAAGTACATTGTCCCGATAGATCGAATCAAAAGTATAGCCAAGCCTGGGCCTGGAGATGATGCTTATGAAGAACTAGAGCCAGACAACTCTAGACAGGTAGAGAGTAGGGCGCATGCATTCCTAAGGTTTATTGGATTCCCTGTTGTGGCCGGAAATGATAAAGAATTTTATAATCCTGGATTTGATCCGACTGGTCAGTCTATAGGAACACATTCTGGCCAAGCCACTTTAAAGCAGAGTGTCGTTTCTAGTTTTAATTCTAACTCAGTATTAAAGTCAATGGTGGAAACCCGAGAGCAAGATCCAAAAGATTTAAGGTCCATATTTGTAAGGCAGGATATGGCTTCTTCTGTTTATAGCATAATAATGCGACATGTAAGAAATTTTAAGATGTTTGACGCTGGGGATCCATTTAAAGACGATAAACAGGATAAAAAAAACGAAAATAGATCGTCTGAGGCAATATCTTTCTTTTTAGCAAATTTGCAAATAGATACAGGTCTTGTTATTGATGCTTTTACCAAGACACCAATCGGGCCAAATTTTTCTGGCATAAGGCACATATTACATCCATTTGTTGTTGATCCTAGAATCGATATTACAGTAATGCCCGATGTTAATCAGATAGCTGTACCTTTTTTACTAAACAAAGAGGCACTAAAGCTTGATAAGGGTATATTTGTAAAAAGGCCAGGAATTGAATTAATAATAAGAGAGAGATTGAGGGATACCGGTAATGATGCTACAGATTTCTTTAAGAATGTTGAGAAGCTTTTAAATAATGAGCAAACTCCAGTATCGGATACAGACACTAGAACAGAAAACGAATTAAGGCTAACCGTAGAGGCTTTATTGGATGATAATGAGATAAGCCAATCTGCAATTGACTCGGACATTGAAGGAATAACTAGCGTACAGGTAAGAAACATACAAACACTGGTTAAAACTATAAGAGCTATTATTAGCAAGCTAAACGAATCTATATTGGCAATTGACAGGGTAAAACAGGAAATTAACTTGGTACCATTGCCAATTGCAGAAGGCCCTGAGACAGGGCAAGCAACTCTTAATCGACGAGATATTTCGAATATTACAGATATAGATAAAAGAATTGTAGAGCTAAATATAAAGAAACATAATGCGGAACGCAGAATTGCAGCAGAATTAGATCTAGGGGAGTTTGCATCACCTTTTAGTAGCAGTGTAAATGATGACGATGTAGTTAAGATAAGCGAGAAATTACAAGAAGATATTGATCAAAGGGCCAATTTAGCTAATAAGGCTTTTAAAGCAATGGGAGATATAGAGATTATATCTGGAGAGGTTAGCGGATTAGGACTGCTTGATATACTGGCTATTTATGTGGCTTTATGGGCTATGGATGAAAAATCGTTAATAAGCATGCTTGATGATCAATCATTCAGCAGGCTGAAGAATTTCTTTAAGCCATTATTAAAGGGTGCGGCAGCCGATCGAGGTCAAAGCAGCTCTGAGAAGTATGACATTAAAATTGCTTTAGAGAATTTTGAGAAAAAACTTGTTAACGTACTAGCTTTTATAGATAGAGAGATAGAGCGCCAGGGGGTGGCGCCTGGCGAGGAAGCTAGTGGAACAATATCAGCAGACAGCTAATATTTTGTCCTATTTATGAAGCATTAGCTTATATTGTGAAAATTAATGTCATTTGACTTCAAAATTTCGGATGGTGACCTCTCAATAGGGCAAGATGGTGATCTTAAAAAGGTTGAAAACACTGAGAAGTTAATTCAAGATATCCTTAAGATTGTTATCACGCCAATGGGGTCTAACCAGTTTTATCCCTGGTATGGCTCTCGTGTATCTAAATCTCTGATAGGCCAAGTTTTTGATTTTGAATTCCTGTCAACCGTGGCCTCCAGCCAGCTTCAGAATGCACTGGAAAACCTTCAAAGATTACAGCAAGAACAGGCTCGACAGCAAAGTGTAACGCCGTTTGAGCAGCTCGCAGCCCTTAAAGGGGTAAGGGTAGAAAGAAACCAGGTAGACCCCAGATATTTCCTGGTTGTAATTAGTGCTGTGACTCGCGCGCTAACCGAAGCAAACACTTCGCTTACAATCAAACCAACATTGTAAGTTAGCAATTTTCCAGCATATAATTGATATTACCTGCGCGGGTAAAGGTATAATAAAAATGGTTTGTATAAAGGTATGTAAAATATGTGGAAAAGAAAAAGATACGGTGGAATTTTTCGTTCAATGAACGACAACAAGTTTAAAAAGTGTTGGGCTCTTGAAAATTTAAGGCCATATTCCGCTAAGCAAAATTGTCTAGACAACTGTAGGCGGGTGTAGTGAATGGTGCGCATAAGGTCAGCCAACGAAATTATTTTAAGTCTAATAGACTATTACAGATCTACTGCGGCTTTGTTAGACACAAAGCCCGGAACAGTTACTAGAGATGTAATAATTGACGGGCCGTCATCGCAGCTAGCCAGACTTTATGAAGAACTTGCAGGTGTTGCTAATTTACAGTCACTATCTCTTACAGTTGGTGCCGATTTAGATCGATTATCTCAGAATTTTGGAGCCGTCCGACAGAGGGGCGCTAAGGCAAGCGGCCCCGTGCTATTTACTTTTAACAATTTAGATGCTGATATTCCGATTAATAAAGGAGACATAGTTCGGGCTAAAAATGGTCAGACCTTTGTAGTTCTTAATAGCTTCACAATAAGCACAATTCTTGAGACCACATTTCGCGCAACAGCTGCTAGATTTAGATCCGATTTAGACTTTGTAGGCATTACTGATGCGTTTGTGGCTGAGATTCTTGTTGAAGCAACGTCTTCGGGCATTCAGGGTAACATTTCAAAATATTCAATAACTAGCACTGCTATCGCAGCTATCAATAATGTGACTAATGCTTCGCCATTTGGTGGCGGAAGAGATACAGAAGATGATTCCACTTTCCGTAACAGAGTATTGGCGATTTTCAGTGGTGCTAATACGGGCACAGCTTTAGGATATAAAAATGCCGCACTATCTGATCCGTCAGTAATTGATGCCATAGTAATTGAGCCTGGCGACGATCTTATGACTCGTGATGGCACTCAGGTTTCTGTATCTAGCGATGGTACTAGAACTATAACTTCGACAGGAACTGGCGGGAAAGTAGATGTTTTGATTTTCGGAACAAGGATTCAGGAAACTGTTGATAGTAGAATCTTCCAAGAACTTAGCAATACCGGTGATACAACTAATTCAGAAAATGATTTTGTTCTTGGTCAAATTGCTGCCGATGTAAATAAGACCGTTGCAAGAAAAAGGCTCGATAATCTTGATGATGGAACCCTCCCAAGCCAGCCAGTTAATAGCATTGTGTCAGTTAGCGGATCTTTAAGTGGTGGAAATTTTGTCGAAAAAGCAACTGACAGTTTGGGCAGAGTTACAGGAAATTTTGAAATTGTAAAGGATACAGGAGCTTTTGCCGGAAGCCCTTGGGCATTTGATAAGCTTCATTGGGTTGATAATAAGATAAACGATCTGGAAGAAGATAAAACAAAGATTGCATTTAATGGGCAGGATCCATTATCTTTTACAGACCTTCTTGAAATTAATGTTGGACGGCAAAACATAGCTGTTATCAATGAAAATAGTCAGGTATCTTCGAGCGATAGAAGCTCGGTACAGCTTGCACATTTCCCCACATCAAACGTAACAAGAGTTTTCAACACAACTACTGGGGAAAGATATATAGTCTCAAACCAAAATCCTGATGGGTCTGGAAGCACAAATCTGACAGGGCGAATCGTAATTAGAGGACAGAGCCTGCCGGCAATAAGTGATACCCTGCAAGTAGATTATACGTGGGTATTTGATTACGATCCTACTTTTGATTTTGACAATCGAGCGACAACAACTAATCCACGGGCTGTACAGGACAGTATAGATTGGGGCTTTCCAAATGCAGTGAGAAGAGAGCGAGCAATACTTATGGCCTCAGGCTCTTCGCTTTTGGTTACAGTTACTCATCCAATAAGCTCAATTGTTAGTGTTAATGTTTTTGAAGAAGATACCGGTACAGTTACCTTATCTTCAGGCAGGTTGGCCTTTATAACTTCAGTTGCCGTTACTGGTGTAATTAGCATAATCAGAAGCTCTGATGGGACCGATGTGTATAATTCAAGTGATGCTGATGGGTCTTTCAGTGGCAATACAATATTCTTACCAACAGATACGGTGGCCAGTTTTGGTGACAGTGTAGCTGTAACATATAATGCGACAGATGTTTACAATGCTGATACACAAGGTAATTTTAGTAGCAATATTATCACAATTGTACTTTCTGCAATCGCTACAGCAGGAACATTGGTAGAAGCAAATTATATTGCGAATGTAAGCACATTATTTCCAAGCACTCTCTTGCCATCATTGCCTGCAATTCGTTCAGGAAATACTTTTGATATTGATGGGCCGGATAATGTAGGGACGCAACCTACAACGCATGTTTTTGCTGGAGATGGTAGTATTGTTAAAAACCTAAGACGCGCTCCATCGAATTTAGGCCTTACGATATCAGGGTCTGTATCTCCGGGCATTATTACAGTAACTGGAACCACATTATTATTTGCGCAAGATGTAGTCTACACAGTTGGTACGGCAGGGTTAAAACAGAATATTTCATCTGCTGTCAAGTCATTCCTTGGCCTGGCCACAAACCAATCAGTGCCATCAAATGTAAAACTGGCAAGAGTTACAAAAGTTGAGCGTGTCAGTACGACATCTAATTTATCTATGCTTGCAGTGCTTGATACGTATGATTTGAGAGGTTACGCTATTCTTGACAATAGTTTTGTCAAAGAAGAGTCTATCGTTGATATGTTATTAGCATCAACAGAAGTAGAATTACCATCAACACCAGATAATCTAGCAAATGTGCCTAGTGTTGGAGACAGAATTCGTATTACGTTTCATGTATCTACTACGGCAGATACAGAGAATGTATCATTTAGCAGAAGTGGACTATTATATACCAATAAACGTTTTGCGCTTGTTGATACAATGGCAGTATCTAGTGGGTTTACATCTGCACCGTCTGCCGCGGCCACATTAACTGTGACCAGTTTAAACCAGCCCATAACCAGGTCACGATATAAAGTGCTCTATGATTATACTGCTCCAAAAGTAAATGAGAGAATAACGGTTAGATATAATCTTGATAAGCTTATAACCGATGTTACTTTGGCAATAGAAAACACGCGACCAATCAATGCGGATGTTCTTGTTAAGGCCTCCGTTTCAATACCTGTAAATGTAACAATGAATGTAGTTGTAACGGAATCATTTGTCAACAATACTGAAATTGTTAGGCAGAATGTACAAGACGCCATTACTTCAGCATTAAATGCCACGGCATTAGGAACTGTTGTTGATTCAAGCGATCTGATAAATGCCGCATATGGAGTGGCTGGCGTTGACCGTGCAAGAATATTGTTCTTTAACAAAGCGAGCGAGTCAGGCTCCGTTCTTAGTATACAAGCTCTTAAAAATGAGTTTATTACTGCTAATGTTGTAACTATTACTATTGAAACACGATAATGGCTAATCTAAGGCTAGTAAGACTAAAAGTGCTTGATAGCACCTCTATTAGGGTTCGGTTTACCGAGCCATTGAGTCCGCTTATCAACACCTCAAGTGTCATTATAGTCTCCAATATTGTTGGGGTTCCAGATGCAGAGGTGCTTAAGGTAACTATTAGTGGCGATACGATGGATATTAAGTCGTTGCCAATGACACCATTTGCTTCGTATTTTGTCACATTCAAAACTACAAGCTCTTCAGATTTTAAGTCGGTAAATGGTAATTTCCTATTTGAAGATGGAACTACTAATGCCCCGCTCGTGCTTGGACAAGAAGATCCTGATGATCCTATTAGAGAGTTCCTTATCAACTTATTGAAGGATAATGTTTACAATTTGGACACGGGCACATTAGTAAGAACAATAGTTAATGGCCAGTCAACTTTCCTAGCAGGTGCATTGCATGATATTGGTCAGGCCAAAAATGACAACTATCTTCTCAACATTATTCCTGATGAAAGGAAAACCCGAGGGGGCGGACCATATGATAGATTAAACGAGGAAGGAGCATTTAAGACTGTTCGAGTTGGTCAAACTCAAACTAATGCCACATTGCCTGGAACCATAAGTTTTGCCAGTTTTCCTAGTGGTCCGATTACGCTACAAGCAGCAACTATATCCGGTGAAACACTGATGGCCGGAACTGGTGCATCAACATTCGATAGATTAACACTAACGGTCTTAAAAAGATTTGTAACCAAATTACTTAGCGTTAGCGTTAGGTATGCGTCTGATGGTGCTACAGAAACTTATGATATAGCAACATTTGGATATCAAGTATTAAATCCAAGGTATGATCAAGCTTTTGCGTCTCCTCTGCTTACCTTAACTGATACGCAGTTCCAGTTAAGCGATTTATCATTTGAGGATGATTCTTTTAGACTACCTATTCCTGGCGATGTTATTACTGTAAGCTATGAGTTCAAGAATGAAGGAAAATTCGTTGACGAAGACAGCGTTATGGTATCTCAGGTGCTAGATGCAGTGCGTGAGTCAACTTTACCAATTGCTACAGAGTTTTCACTTAGTCATGCCCCGGTTGTAACGGCAAATGATACAATTGCAGCGGCTGATGGTGTTACATTTTTGGATCCAGAATCTAATCCTCCATTTACCGCCACTCACCCGGCATTTGCAAAAGAAATACCCTTTAGGACTGAGGGCTTGCCTAAAAATACAGGAGAATATGCTGTTGATTATACGACTGGTAGGGTGTTTACATATGGTGCCGTATCAAATGATGGAACAGGAAACTTCCCACCAACAGCAACATATAAATACAGAAGCGTATTTCGTGCTGATTTAGATTATACATATGATACCGGGCTTGTAGAGCTTGTTACTAACCCATTAAGAGATTTAACTACGCAGATAGCTAAAATTTCATTTGATTATGAGCAAACTTTAATCCCAGAAGTAGACTTTAAATCCCAAATTCACAAAGAGGTACTTGCTGAAAGAATTAATAACAGATTAAATTCAACAAATTCTCTTTCGGTCTTAAATGTTCCAGTCACAAACGTTTTTAGGATATTTAATGAGACAACCGGTGAAGTTTATAAGGCCACAAGATTTAATAACGAGAAAGTGTATTTCAATTCAAATAATCAGCCAAGAATATTCAGTATTGAGCGCGAAAGAGCTACATTTGCCGATACTTTCAATGAAACACTACTAATAGATAGTGAGTTTGCCAATGTACTGGGAACTAGAGTATTAAAAATCTTATTACAGAATAATAATGTAATTTCTTCTACAGAAGATGTCATTGCGGCGAGTTACAACACTAGCGTAGCTTTTAGTAGGGCTGATGTCTTTGTGGAAGAGTTATATTTCGACGCACAGGTAATATCAGAGACAGCCAATACTAATAGGCTAACTATTGGTAGATATCAAGTTGATTACAGGAATGGTATAATCTTCCTAGGCGTCTCGTCAACCCAAACTGCTGATCTAGGCTCAATTAGCTATAAAAAGCCAGCTATACTTTCAGATAATAATCATTTAATTAGCGTTTCTGAGCTTTATCACAGTATAAGCACAATTATAGGAATTAATAAGCGAATAGCTTTAAGCTCATTTAGTGACACTGAGATATTGCCAAATGTTTTCGATATTGCTGACGAAAGATTTTTGAATGGTGATACTGCTCTTTCTTATCTGGTATTGGGCGGAACTATTACCGTACAAGATGATATCAAAAATGTAAGGAACATTTATGACGCATATGACCTAAATAATAATGCTACATTGACAAATTTTGCTGAAGGTGCAACTGTATCTGCAAATGTTATTACTTTAGATTCTAGTGGCGTATTAAAGCAGGACCTTGCAGTGGTTCAGACCGGATTAGTTGTATCGGTTCCAATGGTGTCTCCTGCGGCTGAGATATTTTCGGTTATTAGTGTAACAAGAACGTCTGATAATGTTGAGCTTTTCGATGGTAGTGGATCATTTACTGGATTTGATATAACCCTATCTGGTCTTGGGACCCCTGTTGTTGGCGAGATTGTACAAGTTACATATAGGGCTGCATTAACAGGGGCGGCAACTCCAATTGTAGATTACAATAGGGGCGATTATTTTGTTGATTATACTTATCTAGCAGATGAAATAATTGTCAGCTACGAATATGGTGATAATGTACTTGATTTTAGGGAAGGAAACGCTCTTGATGAGGGCGATGAGTATTTTGTTACTTATCATGTGGGCGCTTTAAGAGATGCACTATTAAAGAACTTTGGAAGTCTTATAGATATTCCAGTAATGCAGACTTTCGATACCACATTGCCAAGAGAAAGCTATCGAGACGCTTTGAAGGGAGCATTGCAGTCATTCACTAAGGGGCCTACCATCCCTTCTATGAAGAGTTTAGTTTCTAACATATCCCACATAGAGCCAGACATTATCGAGGCGGCTTTCCAGGTCTGGTCATTGGGCGTAAGCCATCTATATCCCAATGTAGTAGATTATACTGGAGATATACAGTTATTGTCCGCTAAGTTTGATAATGGCGCATTGGTCTCAAATTCGAATGAGACAATAACATTCCCCGTTTCTAGTAATCTCAAAATAGAAGACGGAACATTGGAATTTTGGACCATTCCAGATTGGAACGGACTTGACAATGATGCAACATTAACATTCCAGGTCTTAAAAGATGGGTATATTATAGATGCATCGGAAGTATTTATTGGGGCCTCAAGCTTCAATCCTACATATGATACGCAAAATAAATTCACAGTAAATAGGCTTGATGACCCAAGCCCAATCGGCCTGCCATCTAAAGTTTATACTGATGTAGGTTTTTTTGTTTATTATAATGTTGACGATAAGCGCTGGAATGTATTAGCCAAAGAGAAGCTAGACAAGTCAGATGGCTATATGTTCTCGGGCACGATCGAGTCGTCTGGCGAAGTATATGATGTTAAGTTCATTCCAGAATTGGGAGAGATTAACGACGTATTGAGGAGCGGTACTAGCAAGATAGAATTTGAATTTAATCTAGATGGGCAGGATGTATTAAGCGCCGATGGGTACACTACAGGCGATGGATATTCTCCTAGTGATGGTTATGTGATTGGATTCTCGTTTGATGGCATATCACTCATGGCTGATGATGAGCATTACCTATTTGATTTTGGAGAAACGGAATCAATAAATAGATTCTCATTATACAAAGACGGAAAGGGTTATTTGAATTTTAGGGTCCAAGATCGGGGAGATCCGATTACTGGCAGGACTAATCAATTTAAGGTGAGCGCTGATATTTCTGATTGGCTAGCAGGCCAGAGGCATCATATAGCCGCCGCATGGAAGTTGAATACTTCTGATAGGCAGGATGAGATGCATCTGTTTATAGATGGCGAGGAGGTTCCAAACATTTTGAAGTTTGGAGGCAGGCCTGTAGCAACATCTACAGATAGGTTCAGAACCGTTAAACCAGAGCTTGTAGTGGGCGTACTTCCTAAGAATGCTGTTGCGGGAAATGATCTTAGTACGACCGCAGGATCGACTACAGTTACTTCAGAATCGGTAGATTTTAGTGTAGCAGGAATTGTGCCTGGTGATACGATTAATATTCGAGAGACAGGGTTTGGTACTTTTACAATCGTAGGAGTATCTGGCGGCGTGCTTATCCTTTCGGCGCCAATGACAACTACTTTATCAGATGCTCGATTCTCAGTAAATGAATTCTCTTCAGTTGTAGCAACGCAACTTGATCTGTTCTCAAATTTAGCGGTATCCATTATAGACGGGTCAACCAGTGTAGAAACAGAAATACCCGGATTAAGAGCGGCAATACCAGCATATACTATTAGCAAGAACAGCTCTAATGAAGATGTGTTGACAATTCTAGGTAGCGCTAATGCCGGAGACACTGTTGTTATACGTACATTAGGATTAAACCACAGAAGGTGTCGTGAAACACATTATGTTTGGGGCAATACGAATAGTATAATAAAGACACAGCTTCCATCGCCTATTAGCCTAGATGAGGTAAAGGTTTTACCAGTATTATTGCCACTTACTCCGATAGGCCCAGATAATGCCGTACTAATTGTTGGTAGATTCTTTGCCACTGGGCTGGCAGCAACTCAGCCATCTAATGTCACAGAAGGCAGGACACTGTCTGTTCGTATTACTGGCGGCAATGTATCATTTTCTACACCACCGACTGTTACGATTAATGGAACTACGGTTTCTGGGCCTCTTTTTGAGACATTGACCTTCACCTCCTCCGGGACACAGACAACAACTGAAAGGTTCTTAACGGTTACATCTGTTGATGTTGCGACAACCCCGCTTGCAACTTCAAAGAATTCAATTGCTGTCGAAATAAAGGAAGAACTTTCTATCACTGTAGCAGATGGAAACACGACATTCCCAGTAATCAGATTTAGCTACCAACTTCAGACAAGCACTTCACTTGCCGGTACATCTGGCTCAACGCTATTAACGGATACTGATGCCGTTATAGTGGAGTCATTCGTTGACAATCTTATAGTAATAAAGGCTCCGGCACCTGCTGCGGGATCGTATACCATAACGGACAGAATTGATAATGATAGTTTTACAGTAACCCCTGCGCTCCCCGCTACATTTACAGGGGGAGAATATGACATATTCAATATCTCAGTTGGTAGGAGCGGATTCCAGAATGGATGGTTTGTATTTGAGGAGGCCGGTGCGGGCACAATTCCATTCCCACTTAAAGAGGGCCTATATGAATTTGATTATTCTGCCTATATGGAAGTTAAGATTGATCCAGTTCAAAACTATACAGCATATATAGGCTCAGATCTTAATGGAAACAAGCAATCTAAGGCCATAATTGATGAGTTTAGATTGCTTTCAGGGTCAATTTCTGATGTTAGAGTCGGAGAAACATTAGCAGTAAACGAAAAATCAGTTACTGTTGACTTTACTACCTTAACGCCTTTTAGCGCGGATAGTGACACTTTAATGCTCTTACACTTTAATTCTAAGCCATTTGAAAATTCGGCAGATTTTTGGGTTACTGCAGATAAGACATTCTTACAGTCTGGAAGAGCTGTTAATGATAATTTTGGGCAAAGCCTTGTTGTGACGGATAAGGGAATAAGAAAAGAAAATAAGGGATTATTATCGACTATATCTGAAGGCAGTATTGAATTTTGGGCAAGTCCAAGGTTTGACACTCATAACGATCCGGCTACTAGATTCTATTTTGACGCCAGTTCATCGGTAATAGAAGAAGTAGTTAGCATTACTAATACAACAGTAAAGGCATCCGGCTCTATCTCCAGCATATCTAGCGTAAGACTACAAACAGACATAGACAACACTGGTATAGATTTCTTTGCTGGTGGAACAATAGAGGAAAATTTCAAGACCATTAAGCTAGGAAAGGCCTTACCATCACAAAGGACGCCGGTCAAAATCGGCTATGTACCATTGGGTCTTTCTGGAGATAGAATATCTATATATAAGGACGGTGATGGATTTATTGTTTTCAACATTAGAGCTAATGGTGTAGATTATCAGGTTCGTCAGTTTGTGTTCTGGGCTAGAGACACCTGGCACCGCATTAGGGCAACATATAAGTTAAATAGAGCTGATAATCAGGATGAGCTTCGTTTGTTTGTTGACGGGGAAGAGCGAGGGACAGTATATTTCGGTCTAGGATTATTATTTGGACAAGGCATTTCATTCGGACAGGGATTTGCCGGAGCAGACACATCTGCTTTGACAAGCGATATTAACTTTACTGACCCAATAAATGACTTTTTCATAGGGTCAGACTTCTTAGGGGTTAATACTGCAAATGCAAGAATAGACAATCTAAGACTAAGTAATAGGGCCAGAAGCCCATTAACAGTAGCTGGTCAGGATATCGATATCAACTATAGTACTAATCTTGATATAGTATTTCCTGTAATAGAAGACGCATTCACAACCTTTCTTTGGGATTTTGACGCTATTAGGTTTAAAACAGATGATCTTTCAATACTTAGAGATGAAGAATTCGGAATCTTCAACTTTACCCTGAATGTCATTGATTCTTTTGACATAGTATTAGGTAATGCCAAGATTCAACAGGTTTTGGAGTCTCTAGTATTTGCATTAAAACCAGCTCAATCAAAAATAGAGATAAATTACATTCAATAGGTAAAAAATGATAGCTCGCAAAGACGTAAGCATTATCCATAATCGTTGGCATGACGCCCAACGTGTCGATAAGACAGATATGGATGTTGAACAAAATAGAGGCATTGATACAGATGCCGCAACCATTCATAATCATTTTGGTTCTGGCGTCTTGCTTGAAAGTCCAGAGCAACCGATTATTTTTGACTCTGATAATTTAATAGCTAGCCAGGCAGCAATTGAGGCTGCGGGCAATTTTGATGGCATTGGCCTTGCTGCTCATTTGCAGCCAAGTGATATAAACTTAGGAAATCAATTAGAGGTAAATCTTACTGGTTCTAGTGTAATTGGGCGTTTATCAATTAAAGTTGCAATTATAGGATTGTCATTTGATAATACTGTTCAGATGGATAGGCTATATTTCTACAAGAATGAGAAACAGGTCACATCGAAGCATTATAAGCGAATTTTAACAATTTTCTTCAATGATTTTAAAGGAAACAATAACTGTTCTCGTAGTTTAGGCGGTAGAGTTGTAATTAGAGAGACTTCATCATTCCAGCTTTCCACAGATCCGATGATGGAAAGACAGGATGTTTCTCCTGATTTATTCTGGAGAGATTTTAAGGTATCAGACTCTGCAATATCATTATTTGATACGATACAGAATGGTATGGGGTCAGAATTTAGTGCGGACGCACTATCGCTTGATATCAGCGGCACAACCGATCGTGAGATGGCAGCTAATGATGTGACATCTCAGGTTGGGCAGAAATTTCAAGCAAATACAGACAATATTCAGAAGGTAACTCTTCTTATTGGTGCCCGACAGAAGGATACAGGGCCTGAAGCAGATAAATTCGACTGGACCGGAGACATTGTCGTTAGCATTTATCCGCTTCAGACCAGCGTGAGCTGCCCAGTAGATATTGTACCATCATTGGCGATAGATTTTGAGCCGAGCAATGAGCCGATAGCACAGCTAAGCTTTGACCAGGCCTCGCTAGAAGATGCTGGCTATGTACTTACAAGCGTTGCTCAGCCGGTTGACTTTGTATTTAGTTCGACTAAGTTGGGCGATCCCGCTACCAGTAATGTCGTCAAAGATCGTTTCTATGCTGTTACTATAAAGCGATCTGGATCTGCAACATCTGGCACGCTATTTTTAGGCGTAGGAATTAATAGGACCGCAGATTCCCGCGTAACACTATTTAGTGGAGTTTGGGTTGATGTTCCAGAAGAAGACTTATGGTTCCAAGTTTGGACTGATGCTGCAAAGATAGCCGATGGGCGTGGATATGATGAAGGAAATGGAATTCAATATGATAAGACCACCACTGATGAATTAACCGGCGCAACCATAGATAATCAGGTTAGGCATTTATCATTTGCTGATACTGGAGAAAATATACTCAATATTGCTGTTATTCAGGCTATTGGGGAAGAAACCGTAACGGTACAAGACGAAAGAACTGGCAATAATGTAAATTCTCGCAGGAAATTCGTTCCGTCTTCTAGTTTTGTAGATGAGTCTGGATTAAGTTCGCTGCAAGGCGTTTCTAACCCATTTATTATTGGATGCACACAAGATACTAACCCAAAACAAAATGCCATACTTGAGAAAGTCCAAACAATACCTGGCCTTGCAAGTGGCGACCAGTTTTGTATAGTAAATCCAGATCCTGATTCTCTCTCATTGAACGTTATAGGAAGTAAGCTTATTCCGAATATAAGTAGCGCTTTCGATTATCGAATTTTTGGTGCCGATCTTTGTACTGATGGATATGGAGATGTAAATGGCGATGGTTATATTGATGCAGCTGATATTGCTGCAGCATCACAGTTAATTGGCGAGAGTTTGTTATTCAATTCAACTCAACAAAAAATCATTGATGGATACTTCTCAGCTCTTGAAGTATTGCGCGCAGATGTAAATGGCGATGGTTATGTTACCGCCACAGATGTTGACCTAATTACACAGTTCGTTAATAGACAAATTAACGCATTCCCGGCTGGAGGTTCATTTACACACATATGTTATACTGTTCAGCAAAGCACAGGTAGATATGATGGGTATTTCGATTGTGATGGCTATGTGCGACTTGATGGTTATACTGGGCTTAATATTATAGATCCTGGTGACTTGTCTGCTGAAGAGCTTAAATATGATGGCTATTTAACCACACCAACGATAGAGGGCGACAGCACGTTTACTACTGTGCCATTCCCTGGGGTGACATATAGGATTGACCCACAACCATATTGGAGGCCAGAATCCCTCGCATTAAGCAGTGAAACTAGAGCTGTGCCTGCGACATTCTTTGTTAGTACTTCTATAGACCCGCCAGATTGTTCTCAAACGCTTTCATTTGAGTGTACAGATAGAACGGCTGTCACACCAGAGTGTGATCCTGGCAGAAATGACTTCCTAGTACCTGACAACCTAATTATAGGCAAGGGAGATATTGTCAGTCTGGATGGCACTAAACATAAGTTGGATTTTGAAATTGGAACAGTAATTTTGCAACTTCCTCAAACTCCTTTTGAAGAGGCTTCAATTAATCTATTCGATAAATTAGTAGCTGATCGTGGAGATGGTATAACTAGAGGAGGTCTGCCCGCAATGAGGTATTCTGACTGTACAACGGTACAGGATGCAGACTTTGCATTAAATAGGATTAGATTTTCTGTTTCTGTGCAGGCTTTTGTGCCAAATATAGATGGATATACTGAGGAAGATGGTTATGGCGTTATTGTAGATGACATAATCGGTGTCCATTTGGATCATTCAACCGGAATCTTAAAACTTACAATCAAGGATCTTTTTGTGGACACGGTATTTATGACACTAGTTACAAAGTTGCAGATATTAGTATATCTGAAAAAGGCTGGGTGGAATAATGTCATTACAGTTGTCGAGCCGAGTCAGATCGCAGGATTGTTGAGCACATAATGGCGTTAATTGGATTGAAAATACCGGCTGAAATCTCTAGAATCTTTACCAATGTAAAGGTGCCTGGGGAAAGAGACCCATCAGATCATGTTACTATGTTCTATATAAGCGGAGAGCTTAAGCCGAAAGATATCGCAAAAGTTTGTGCAGCCCTACCTGGTGTGTTGGAGAACATCACACCCTTTGAAGCTGTTGTTAAGACAATTACATGTTTTCCTGAGGGCGACGAAGGCGTACCTATAGTGGGCGATGTCATATCTAAAGAGTTGACGGGGTTAAGAATAAAAATCGTCAAATTGCTTAACAAAGAGAAAATTGAATACTCTAAGAAGTTTTCAAAATTCAAACCGCACGTAACCCTATCTTACAGTAATGATAAGATAGACAATATCAAGCTACCAACACCGGCAAAGTGGTTAGTAACTGAATTGATTTTATGGAGCGGCGATCAGGATGATAGTGGAATTATTATTACATTCCCATTATATGAAAAAGTGTCTGCGGCAAATATTGCCCTGGCGCTAGCTGATGTATTTTGTAAGTTGGCACATGTTTAAAGTTGGCGATGTTATAACAGTGAGAGAGGCCGTTTGGGCTGGCATGCACTGTGGTTCTCCAGATGAGCTGCCAAGTGGACCAATTGTCTGGATACAGCCCACGGGTGCAAACCGGGTACAAATAGAGGGTAGTGGATATTTATTCAGGCCTAAGGATGTTGAATTATTATGGGCGGATATAGATGTTAAAGAATTTGAATAAGATGGTTTTACGAAGCATTTATCTTGATCCAGAGATGGATCAGGTGCTATCTAGATTGGCAGCGTCTAAATTAGTTACTAAATCTGTATTGATACGTAGTCTTTTACAAGAAGTTATTGGGAAACCCCCGCTCAAGAGGACGATGGATTGTAATTGCCTTGTCCCAGTTTGAAAGGATCTTATTAAATATAAACCTATTATCGTTAAGGAGTAAGTATGCGACGTGTTTTATTTGTAATTTTATGAGTTTTTAGCTGCCTGAGCATGGGATGTAGTGAAAACAACTACATGGTGCATCATGCAACAGTAGAAGCTGAGCAGGAACAAATCAGGTGGAACAATTATAGTCAAACGCTACTGTTAACGGCTCATTATACTAAAAAGCCCGCATTGATATATTTTCACTCAGATAGCTGTTCTGCCTGCGAAGATATGGAATCTAAAACCCTTTCTGATAGAAAGGTTATTTATTTGATTAACAATTCATATGTACCTATAAGGATTAGCGATTCTGAAGATCAATTCCACGATGTGGCAAATAGGTTTAATTTGAAGATAGACGGCGGTGTGCCAGTACCTTCCATGATTATTTTGTCTTCAACCAATATTCCTAAAGAGATAATTAGAGTATCTGGATTTATAGATGCTATGACATTGGCCCTTGTGTTGGAGTCTTCTGTAACAATTGATGTGCTTGCACGAGTTGAAGATAGTATAGATCAATTATTCCAATTGCCCGAAGAAGTAGTGGTCCCTTAAGACGTTATAACGGCATGAGGGTAAAAATACAGCAGTTTTTGTGTGGAAAGTGCCATAGTTGGGCAGTTGTAGGCCAATGCATTGGAAGAGAGCTTTTAAAGCTTGACCATAATGTTGAATTCTTTTCAACAGATGGCATTAAAGATAAGTATGTGCCAGATTATTTAAGGCCGTTTCTGAAAGATAACAAGGCTGATTCTCCAAACTTTGTGGAACCACAAGGCACGTATGGCATGCAAATTAGCTATACTGCCATGAAGAATTTTCCACACTTTTTAAGGCATGGAAATCAAAACAAATTTGCTATTTATAATTATGATGGCTCGGTTCTCCCAGAGCACTGGGCTAAGTACAGCCATTGCGTCGATAAGCTGCTACCATCTTCTGAATATTCGAAAAAGGTATTTCTTGACGCAAAGATACCAGAAGACAAATTAGAGGTAGTTCCACATGGTATCGATATTGAAGATTTCAATGTAAAGCCATATAAACTGAAGACGAAAAAGTCAATTAAGATTCTGAACGTATGTGGCCAGTTACATCGAAGGAAGAATCTATCAGGGATTTTAGACGCTTATGGTAAGGCATTCACAAAAGACGATGATGCTTGCTTGGTGTTGAAAGTGGCTGATAAGCTACCAGAGACTAAGTTTGAGGTTTCTTTCAGAGATCTATATAATAAGTGGCGTTCCAATAATAAAAACGGCCCAGAAGTTGAAGTCATTTATGATTATATAGACAGTATAGAGAGCCTATTCTTAGCTTGTGATATACATTATTCACTTTCAAACATTGAGTGTTTTCACATTCCATCATTGCAAAGTATGGCTGCGAAAAAGCTCACTATACAATCAAATTATGGTGGCAGCGTAGATTTCATGAATGATAGCAATTCATTGCTGGTAGAAGGTAATATTGGGCGATGCCCGCCTAGATATCAATATTGGACACCATCGCCATATGCCGAAATGTTTATTCCAAACAGCGATGATGCTATTGAAAAACTTAGATATGCTGTCGATAACTATGATAGTCTGATGGAAAGGCTTATGCCAGCCATGGAAAAGACGGTGGAACAATATACCTGGGCTAATGTGACAAAACAAATTATAGGTTTACAGTGATAGAACTAAAGAAAGATATAAAAAACACAACATCAGATGATGATATGTTCACTGTGCAAAAAGACAGCAGCATAGATTTGAGCATAATCGTGCCGGTATTCAACAATGTTAACTTTACAATGTTAGCCCTTGAGGGGCTTGGCAAGCTGCCTAGCAATTATGAAGTGCTTATTGTGGATAATAACAGCGAAGATGACACAGAAGAAGTAGTAGAAGAATTCATAACAAAAGCACCAAAAGACAGGGCCTCTATTTCTTATATAGGATGTCCTAGAAATATGGGATTTAGTGCAGCTAATAATAAAGGATTCAAATATTCAAGAGGCAGGAATATTCTATTCCTAAACAATGATATTCGTATTGAGGATGATTTTGAAACGTGGCCAGAGGAAATGGTGCGATTAGCTGAAGAGGGTTATATTATTGGCGCAGATGGCGGGCTGTTGGATGGTCAATTCAACTATGTAACAACGGGTACAAACTTGCCACGGACAAACCGTTGGTATTTGAGCGGCTGGTGTTTATGTGGATCCAGAGAAACTTTTGACAAGTTAAAGCTCAACCACTACTCTAATTCAGAAGGGCAAATTGTTGAGGGAACACAATCGTGGGGACCTTGGAACGAAAAGTTCTTCCTTTATTTTGAGGATGGTGATTTAACTTGGCGAGCAAGAGACCTTGGAATTGAGCTTAAGGAGATAAGAGTACCAATTCATCATTTCGGCAGAATTACAGGTCGTAAATATGGAATGTTTGGATATTATAAGAAGTCCCAAAGGATATTCAAGATAGAGTGGAAAGAAAGATATAGATCATGATAAATCATTTAAAGAATATAGTTCTAATAGGGGCCATCCCGGTTATAATGTTTTGGATTGCCGTCCTTCTGGGATTTTGGTTTTATCCAGAGGACATGGATGGCGCAAGTAACCTGATAATGGTATTTGCCGGTACAGGTTGTTTGGTTGCACTATTCTTGTTAGTGCGGAACATAAGGCGTGGCATAGAGTACTTTCTTAAAAGGAAATAATGATCTATGTATTGACGCTAACTTGGAATGGCCTTGATAGTCTTAAAAAGCTCAAAGGTGGTCTAATAAGAAATCTCAACAATGTTGATACAGATTACGACGCAGTATGGTGTGTCCGTGACAATGGTTCTACAGATGGGACTGCTGAGTGGTTAAATGAAATTAGGAAATACGGAAATGTTGCGACGCTTCCTTTACTTATAGATCACAATAGAGATAATTTTGCCCAGGGAGTTAACTCTTTAGCAAATATGGTTTATGACGAATACGATTATGCTAATTCTAATGATTTTTTCTTGCTTCTAAATAATGATGTAGAATTTGTTGATGATACGTCACTATTAAAAATGATGCATCTGATGAAAGATCCTAAGGTTGGTGTGGTTGGTGCCAGGCTGCTATACAGTGGTACGAATAAATTGCAGCACGGTGGTGTCATATTCGGACGTAGGTATAGCAACATGCCATATCATTATCGGCACCAAGAAGAATCTGATAAACACGCGGAGAAGAACCGATACTTTCAAGCAGTAACTGCGGCATGTTGTCTAATTAGGGCTAAGGCGTTTCAGAAGATGAGTGAGATATATTTTTGGAGTTTTGAAGATACAGATTTATGCTTAAGAATCAAGAAGGCCGGATGGAAGATTGCATATTGTGGAGAAACCAGAATCTACCATGAGGAAAGTGCGTCATTGAAGAAGAATCCGGTCAACAAAATGTTCCTCCAACAGAATGTAGAGCACTTCAAGAGTAAGTGGTTTGGCAAATATGAGCTTGACCACGAGAAGTATTTGAAAAATCCTAACTATAAAGTGATTTAGTGGGGATGCGCAAATTAACCACTAAATACTTTCCATTCTCACCTGGCATCCCTTGGCAAATAAAGAATGGAAGATACGTTCGGCCAGAGGTTTCTGGCTCTATATTGCGGTCTGTATTAAAAGATAAAGATATTGTTGTAGCAGCTTTTGGCGGCTTATTGGAGTCGTTTTTTTCATTATCTATTCTAGAGGCCATAAACTATATGATGCCTGGTCATAATCTGTTTTGGTGTGGCCGTTCAGAGTATCATTCATTGGTTGAGCAAAATGGTCTAGCTAAGCCGTTTGATATGATAGATCAATCAGTTCTGGATCGATTTCCTGTGCCCGTTTTTTTTGACAAAGAGAATCGTGCCTATTTTAATTGCCTGAACAACTATTTAAGTGTAAATTCTTATTATTTGTCGCCAGGATACAACGATCTTAGGCCGGCAGTCAAGCAAATCGCAGAAAAAAGCACAACATCTTGGGAGGTGCGCTTCAGTCCCCAATTAAGGCACCACGAGAGCCGTCAGGAGCCCTTTCCATCAAGGAGAAGGGCTCCGTATGTATTGGTGCTCCCAGACCGTACAGGGCTGTCTGAGTGCGAGATAAGCTGTCTTAATTGGGATGCCCGCAAAATACGCTCTTTCTCCACAATGTTACAGCCAGAGTTTAAACTAATTGTGATGACCAATAATCCTGGAATATATTTCAACACCAATGCTGAGGTTATTCCATTCACGTTAGAGGATATAGTACGCCTATTACCACGAGCTTATGCTGTTTTATCTAAAGATGTTGATATTTTATTGCTGGCAATAGCTTTGTCCAATACAAAAATATTATCAAACGCTGTCTGCGCCCCAATGAGCTTGGAGAAGAATGCTAAATTCCTCTTAAAAAATAATGATATATACACATCTGAAGGCCTGTCTCCAGAAACCGCATGGGGGCATATAACAAAATTAGGAAATATATGACTGTCTCAATAATGATTGTAACATATAATCGTCTTAGTTTGACAAAGCAAACGTTAGAAAACCTGTTTAAAGCCACAAAATATCCATATAATCTCATATTTGTAGACAATAACTCAAGCGATGGGACGATAGGCTTTCTAGATAAGACGCTACATGGCAAGATGGAACAGTTTAATTCATTTAAAGATTATTCTATAATATCTAATAGAGACAATAGAGGGATTGCCATTGGAAGAAACCAGGGATTAGCAGAAGCCGTTACGAAATATGACAGTGAATGGTTTGCTACACTTGATAATGATGTATGGGTTCCAGAGGGCTGGTTAACTGAATGTGTCGAAATTTTACAAGCCAACAGACAATATGCTTCTATAGGGGCCAATATGGAGAATGTAAAGTACCCTATTGTTAATTTGAATGGAAAGGAGTTTCAAAACAAACCTCAAGGAAATTTAGGTACCGCCTGCATGGTGTTTAATAGATCTTTGCATAAAATGCTTGGTTATTTTAATTACAAAGACTATGGAAAATATGGTGAAGAGGATGCAGACTGGGGGATGCGCATCCGTGTAATAGGCCTCAAGCTTGGATATATCAAAGAGAACGGAAAGCATCTAGGCGAGGGACAGCACGACAAAGGAGAGTATAGAGAGTTTAAAACGGCATCTCACAAGAGGAATTTGGCAAAGTTTAACGCAAACTGTCGAGACTATGCCCGGCGCATTAAGCCACTATACATAAATTTTCGATGAAAATTGAGATCTTACCTAATGAGTTAAAAAAATATACAGTATCTTCTAAATCTTGTGTTTTTCAAAAAGACGGTATAAGAATTGGCCCGAGATTTGGAAGAATTACTTTCGACTTATCTGAAATAAATGCTACTAAATGTGATTTACATTTTAAAAGGATATCAGGTGATGGTAAGACAACAATTAAGTCGGAAAATACAATTGATGCAATAGTGGTGTCAAAAGTATCTCAAACTTTCAGCATCCATATAAGAAATGAAGTTTATATAACTCGCGAGATTGGTAAAGGAGAAGTTGTTCTATCTAGTATAACGGCTCATTCTAATAAAGAAGAAAATATGCCTAATTGGAGAGAAATCATAAAACGGTGTAGCAAGTATAAATGCATTAGAATGGTTGGTGGACAACTATTTGCTAGCTCTGGCGGGTTTATAGAGGATAACAATACTATAAAGAAGATTTCGACCAATCCGCCCGGTATGTTCACTCGTGAGGAAAATAGAATTAAATTTCTAGGCTCTTGCGAAATTTTAGACATACATATGGGCGGTAAAGATCCAATCTCTGTGTCATCCCCATATGCTCACCGAGAAAAACCAGGCCCCAATATTTCAACCTCTGTAGAGCGGCCGGTTAATTCAATCAAAATTGCCAATGTGCCTAATCAGATTCCGTTCCCGCTTCCTACGCAACAGGATCAGTCTCAAATGAACAACAGTATAGTATTTAACTCCACGGCACTAAATGCGTTTGCAAAATTTGGTCAGATTAAAAATAAACTTGTTAAACCTATACGCAGTAACAATAAAAACTATCTACTTATTAGAAAGGGTGCGCGCTGCTCATTATCACTCTCTGAAATACAGGACAATTCTGAATATATTGTTGTAATTAAAGCTAAGAAGCTTAATGGGAATGGTAAATTGTGGCTTACATTTGCCTCTAAAGAAAATGATTTCACTGATAGAGTTGGAGCCGTACTTAGTGGCAATATAAGTAATAAGTATATTACGTTAAGAACGAAAACGTGTAAATATGGGCAGTTTCATAAGCTTAATATATCAATGGAAGATACTTGCTCTGGAGAAGTTCTAATAGAAGAAATACTTATTGTTGAAAATATAGGCATTACGCGAACAAAGGGCCTTATAGAGTATGGGTTTAGCACTGCAGAGGCCCGGGATATTCCACCGTCATTATCATTTGGGCTTTCACTTAACCTAGACGATGATACATTTGATCCGATTTATCAGGGGGCAAAAAGTTTTGCCAAATATGTCCCGATAAAAACAACAGAGACAGTGGATACGATCTCTGGAAGTGTGGCCACAACTACAATATCTGGGATGAGCTGGTTAAATAAGGTTAGCCCTATATTTCCAGAGCTTAGAGTTATAAAGAACACGAATGCGATAGGTGGCGAAACCTTAATGATTGGCAGGATGGGATCGTTGCTGCCGGCCAAGCGTATATGGGTTGATGCTTTTTTTGAGAAGGAAGCTATTGATAGCGATTTGGCGGTTTTAAGGAGTGCTGCGCAAATTTTTAGTCCGTCATTGTTAAATGTTGATCTGCTAAAATCAAAACTTCCTAATGTCAAAGTAGATCTGTGTACCAGGCCGGTCCCGTATATAACGCCAAAATCAGTTCCATATTTTGAAAACAAAGAATTCGCATTATGTTTTCATAGAGGCCATGAGTCAACGTATCGAATCATAAAGGCCTGGAATCCTCAGCTTCCCAAAATGGCGCTAGTCGGAGCCAGAGGGGGCTTCCCCGACACTGTAATACCTGTTAATGAATATATGCCCTATGAAAATCTATTATTCTTAATTTCCAAATGCAAGTTCATAATAGACATACCTACATATAGAAACTATAATTCCGCATTTTTGGATTTGGCACATCATATGGGCGTACCAATTATAAGTTCAAACTGGTTTGTCATTGATAAGGATAATTGTATTTTCCTGCCACCTGTTGAAGACATTGGGAAGCTGAAATCTCCAACTACGGAGGCAATCATAGATGGTGCAAATAGGGCTAATAATATGCCCAGGAAGAATGCCAGGACAGATCAATATAAAGCGAAGTTTATAGCAAGTTCTGCTAGATTATTTATTTAATATCGCTGTGAAACTTATTGATAATTTTCTCGTAACCAACTTTAAACGAGGAAAGTTGTTGTAATTTTTGTGTTCTGAATATTTGGCCTCGTATATCGCCTACCCAGTTTTTGTATCTTTCTTCTGTGAATCCCTCGATACGACCGATTAATCCTTTTTCATTAATTCTGAATTTCCTACCAGTTTTCTGCACATAGTCCCTTAGGTCTATGTAGGAATGCTTCGGGAACTTGTGGTCATCTATATTATAGCAGCCCATATAGATAGGTATGGTCCCGGCGCGCCATACATCGGGGAGTTTCTCTGTGAAGTATCCATGTGTGTAAATTGGGTCATGAGAGTTCTCTGTGCAAATGGAGAATTTTGCCTTTCTTAGGACATCATGTTTTGATTTGGCGTTACCGCGAAAATATGGCCTTTTAATTGGCATTTGACCATACCAAGACACTTTATACTTGGACTTTTTATGCAGCAAGTCTGCTAATTGTAAGCGCAAAGAGTATAGTTCTGAATGGTGTCTTGATGACTTATTATTTGCAACAAATACGATTTCATCCGTTTTTTTATTCCATTCCACCCAGCTTTCCGCCAATTTCTCCGCTGACGGGAAGTGGTGATAAGATGGGTGATTCATGGCAACGACCTTGTTTTTCGATTTGGGAAAAGCCTTGGTAGCCCAAGAGAAAATGTATTTGAATTTTGAAACAAATTTGGGGTCATAGTCTCTATCTAATACACAATAGGGTTCAACAACCCATATACTATCGTGTGGTTTCGGTTTTCTTATTGAGTACCAACCCATTCCTATATTTATTTTATTAGGGTCATATTTGGGGCTACGCCAAATCTCTCCTTTTTCATTTTCGAAAACTTTAGTCACAGGGCCGGTTTGTGGCGAATATACTATGTTTATTATTGCTTTATTTGGCATGTTTTGCTCATAATTGTTATATAACGAGAATGGCGAGGCAATGAATATGAAAAAGATGGTTGTACTGGTTCCGAGCTATAAAAATAGCCTTTGGTATGAGAGAAATCTTTCATCTATCATATCACAGGATTATGATAATTTTACAGTTGTTTACGTAGACGACTGCTCGCCAGATAATACCGGAGATCTTGTTGCAAAATATATAGCCAAACATAATCAGCAAGACAGGGTAAAATTGATACGCAATTCAGAACGCAAAGGTGCCTTGTGTAATCTATACGATATGATCCATGATTGTGACGACGACGATATAGTGGTCACATTAGATGGTGATGATTGGTTTGCTAATGCTGTAGTGTTAAAAACAATAAACGAAGTTTACCAGAACAATGACGTTTGGATGACTTATGGAAGCTATCAAGATTGTCCAGGCATGACACGCGGGTGTTGTAAGCCATATGAAAATCAAATTATAAACGCTAACTTGTTTAGAAACGTACCATGGAGAGCAAGTCATCCTAGAACTTTTTATGCTTGGCTTTTCAAAAAGATCAAGAAAGAGGATTTTTATGACCCAAATGGCAAATGGCTAGATATGGCTTGGGATTTATCTTTTATGATGCCAATGCTAGAGATGTCTGGGAGTAGGCATAAATATGTGCATAGCATATTGTATTCTTATAACAATGAAAATCCAATTTCAGACTACAAAGTAAATCAAGCCAGACAAGGTGCGCTTGATAGGTGGATTCGTTCAAAACCCAAATATAATAAAATAGATCAGGCTTAATAGTATTGAAAGAAAATACAATAGATTTTTGGAGACTATATGACTGTTACATTTATAGAGTTAGGCGATAAGGGGCAATTAGGTAATCAATTATTTCAAATAAGTAGCGTAATAGGCTCTGCTTTGTACCATAATGATGATTGGATACTGCCCAAATGGTTGTATTTTAATTACTTCAATATTCCTGCTAATTACTTTTCTAATGAAATACATATAAATAGGATACATAACGAATTATGTTTTCATTATGCAGGCATACCCAGTTTTAAAGGTGAAGTGGTTAGTTTAAGTGGTTATTATCAAGCATCTAAATATTGGCAAGATTATGCGAATGTAGTATTGAAATTACTAATGCCTAAACGGTTAGGGAGCTATAAAGATTATACAGCAATACACGTTAGACGAACAGACTATCTAATTCACACAGAATGTTACAGTATACTGGATATGCATAACTATTATGAGAAAGCTATGATGGCGTGTCCAAGCAAAAATTATCTAATATTTTCAGATGATCTTGATTGGTGTAAAAAACACTTTGTGGGGAATGAATTCAGTTTTTCTGAAGAGAGACATCCAGCAATTGATTTAGGCAACATGATAGGCTGTAAAAATAACATTATAGCTAATTCCTCATTTTCTTGGTGGGCAGCCTGGTTAAATAAAACACCAGATAAGAAAATAGTTGCTCCGGTCACATGGTTTGGGCCTAAATTGTCATTAACACATGATACAAAAGATCTTTTACCGAAAGAGTGGATTAAAGTATGAAAGAATTAGCGGAAAAGTTTAACATCTCGCCCGGAACCGTCAGATCCATTAAAAGGGGAGACACATGATCTCATGTGAAAATCATAAAGGAGGTATAAAACATGGTTAAGGTTTTATTTTTGCCCCTTAACTATGGATGAAGGTGATGTCATCCAAAAGGGCGTATATGATGCTTTTCGCGAAGCTGGTTGTGACTTAGAGGTATTTGATTACTTTGCTATTTATCAAAACAACAAGATGCGCATACATACGGTACGGCAGCAGTTCTATAATAAAGCTCTCGAATATAAGCCAGATCTAATACATATGCAAATACAGCATACTAGAGTGATTGATAACCGTATTGTATCTAAAATAAAGCGCGCACTTCCAAAAACTATCATAACAAATTGGACTGGTGATGTTAGAAATGCTGTACCCAATACGTTTAAAAACATTGCCAATGTAGCTGATTATAACTTTATATCCTCTACAGGTCAGCTCGAAATGTTTAAGAGAGAAATCAAAAAGGATGTTAAATACTTGCAAATTGGATATGATCCAAAGCTTTATTATCCAGGCACAGTGCTTAAATCAAATTTTGAATGGGATTGTATTTTTATTGCCAATAACAATACCAAAGAGGGCTATCCCGGCCGAACTGCCAGGACACAGACATGTAGCGGTTTAAGATCGGTATTTGGAGATAGATTTGCCCTATTTGGTAATGGGTGGCCGAAGGGGTTTAAATCCAAAGGATCTATAGATCAAAAAAGAGCAGCATCCGCCTATCATAAAAGTGTATGCGCCGTTAGTGTCAGTCATTATAATGATTTGGATCATTATTTTTCAGATAGGCTCTTAATGTGTATGGCATCTGGTCGTCCTACCATTTCCCTTAAATTCCCTAAATGGGAATCTTACTTCACAAATAACTGCGATTTGGTAATGGCTGACTCGGTTGATGATATAGCTAATAAAGTTAGATACTTAAAACAAAACCCAGAGTTGGCGAGCTATATTGGCAAATCTGGTGCAGAAAAAGTTCTAGCAGAACACACTTACACCAGCAGGATTAACGATCTTTTAAGCATAATTGGTCTTAAATAATGGATGAAGATGCACATTATCAGACTGTAATGAGATGGTATAAGGCCGATCGAGAGCAGAATCTTAGGCTGGCTTACCCGCTTACAGAAGATAGCGTAGTATTTGATCTTGGCGCCTATGATGGTGCTTGGTCTAAAGAAATACATTGTAGGTATAAATGTACCGTCCACGCATTTGAGCCCGTTAGTTCATGTTACAAGAAAGCCGCTGCAAATCTCCGAGATATTAGGAAAATACATCTACATACCTATGCATTAAAAAGTTTTAACGGGACAGCTGATATTTTTGTTGATAAAGATGGTTCCAGTTTCCATAATATAACAAGCTCTAAAGAGACTGTAGAGGTGAAATCAGTTGTTGACGTTATTAAAGAGCTGAAAATTGATTTTATAGATTTGATTAAACTTAACATAGAGGCAGATGAGTATGAGGTTTTGGAGGCCCTGATTGCCGAAAACATGTTAGCTATGTTTGGAAGTTTGCAGATACAGTTTCATAGAGATATACCAAACTATAAAGCTAGGCGACAAAAGATATATGATCAATTATTAAAAACTCACAAAAGAGATTACAATTTTGATTTTGTGTGGGAGGGCTGGTCAAAGGCATAATTATGGAAATCCCTTTCACATTTGGCATCATAACATACGCTGATGAAGGCGTAAATGATCACCTATTAAAAGCTATTGAGTCAATTAGAGTGCTAAAGATACCAGAATATGAAATTCTTATAGTTGGGCATAAGGGCAAATTAGATGCACACCCCAAAACATCTGAAAAGAATAAAGATGTACGTATTATAAATTTTGATGATACTATTAGGCCCAAATGGATTACTAAAAAGAAAAACCTAATAACAAAGCACGCTAAGTATAATAATATAGTTTATCAACATGACTATATTACTTTTGATAAGAATTGGTATAATGGATTTAAGAAGTTTGGAACTGAATGGCATGTTTGTATGAATAAGATACAAAATAATGATGGAACTAGATATAGAGACTGGGTTCTATTTCCATACCATTTGGTGTGGCATAGGCCTAAAACCAAGAACCTATGGGACTATGTTGGTATTAAAAACAACCGATCCATGTTGCCATATGACGAGAAGAGATTTACAAAATGGCAGTATATATCTGGCGCCTATTGGGTGGCTAAAAAGATTGTGATGCAGGAGTTTCCGTTAGATGAAAAGCTGCTTTGGGGGCAAGGAGAAGACTGTGTATGGTCATTAGAGGTTATGAAAAGATATAACTTTACAATGAATCAACACTCTACCGTTCATCTTCTTAAATTTCATAACCCGGCATTTAGCCCTCTTACACCTGAGTGTTATAAAAAGCTAGACGAATATTGGAAGAAAAACATAACAGGAAAAAATGATAAAGGCAATCCTATATGATTTAGATGGCGTATTGGTTGAGGCAAGAGAGTGGCACTATGTGTCTCTGAATAGAGCTTTGGAAGAAATAGCTGGCACTACGATAAACCGCGAAGAACATGAAGGCGATTTTAATGGCTTACCGACCAGAAGGAAGCTTGCTAAACTTGTTTCACTGGGCAGGGTTAAAAGCGAAGATCGCGACAGAATATGGAGCAAAAAACAAGACCTTACAAAGGATACCATACGTGAGTTAGGAAAATACGACAAGGTAAAGGAAAGGCTACATCATTTTACGGCAAACAGCGGCTTTGTATCTGTTTGTGTAACAAATAGCATAACTGAAACCGCTGAATTGATGTTAAAATATACCGGGCAATTGGATTACATGAAATTTTTCATCTCCAATCAGATGGTTACGCACCCAAAGCCCAGTAGTGAGCCTTATATTGTAGCAATGGTGCGGCTGGGACTAGAGCCAAGTGAATGTATAATTGTAGAAGATTCTGAGGTTGGAATGCAATCTGCCGTGCCAACGGGCGCGCCCATATGGGGTGTAAATAATTGCGCAGATGTTACCGAAGAGAGTTTTATGGAATTTATGAAGAACAGGGCAAAATGAGCATAAGCAAAGAGCTATTAGAGGAATTTTCTTCATATTCTCCTGTATTTATTGAAACGGGCACCTTGAATGGTGAAAACGTTAAGAGGGCCATGTCTGCTGGGTTCAATAAAGCATATTCAATTGAACTAAGCGAGATTATGTTTAAAATGGCACGGCGTAATTTGCAGAATGTACAGAATGTAACGCTGATAAATGGTGATTCTGGTGCTGAGCTAGTTAAGTTGCTTAAAAATATAAATAAGAAATGTGTATTCTGGTTAGATGCCCATTATAGCGGTGGAGATACAGCGGGGCATAGACAGGTTCCACCACTTCTTAAAGAGCTTAATGCTATTGCGCAGCATCATATTAAAAATCATCTCATATTAATAGATGATGTTAGAATATTCAAAAATGCGCCAAATGATCTGGATGTTACTAAGTATGCCAGATATAGGCAATCTGACAGTCTAAGCTGGGCAAATATTATGTCCGGTCTTTATAAAATAAATCCTGAATATAAATTGCGTTTAGAAACTGGCTTTGCTGAAAACGATATCTTAATAGCAACACCCGGAGAGTAAGTTAATGGATACAAAAACTTTAGCAAAAATATTGAATAAAGACATTTTGCCCACACTTACAGATTTTAAGGGTGGTCAGCTTGTTTTCTGGGAAGTTTTCAAACAGAATGAGATAATTGGCACTCCGATAAAGAACGTTCTGGAGCTTGGCATTATGACATTGAAGAATGGTGCCCCACCAGACTTGCCGGGACAGTCAACAAAAACGCTAATGGTATTATGTGATTATTATGAAGCTAACAAGTATATCTCGTTAGATATTGATGATTGTATGGATACCATTCAAAGATGTGCTAGATGGGCCGGCGGGCGAGGTGTTAAGGTAAGCGGTCATCGATTTATAAAGTCTAATAGCATACATTTTGATGTCAAAAAAGAATTTCCAAATGGTGCAGATTTAATATTCTTAGATACCAATCATGATGATAGCTATCCAACAAAAAAATTGCGTCATCGCCCACAGGGGCACGCCGATTCGGGTGGAGCCGGGATGACATACAAAGAGATATGTTACTATGCTCCGCACCTTACCAGGAATGGCAGGTTGTTTCTTCATGATACAAGGAATCGCTACGCTGTTAAGAGCTATGGTGTTAATACAGATGGGGCTATAGAAAAATTCCTAGATCATCATCCAGAATTTCTTTTCAAGGAGCACGCCCCTAATAATAATGGCCTTGGAGAGATCTATCACAAAGACTCTGAAGTTGCAACACTTTATAGGAGAAAACATAATGGTTAATGTAGTCATCCCTATGGCAGGGAGAGGAAGCAGGTTCGCACAAGTCGGTTATACATTTCCAAAGCCACTAATTGAAGTATATCATGAAGGCGTTAATAAGCCCATGATTCAAATGGTGGTAGAAAATATAGGCGTAAAAGGAAAATATGTATTTTTAGCTTTAAAAGAGCATTGTGACAATTATGCTCTCAAGTATCTTCTTCCGCTCATTTGTAAAGACAACCAATGTGAAATTATAGAAATAGACCAGGTAACAGAGGGCGCAGCCTGTACAGTCTTGCTGGCCAAAGAGTTTATAAATAACGATGATGAGCTAATTTTGGCCAATTCAGATCAATGGATTGATTGGAGTTCGGAGCATTTTTTACAATCGTTAAGAAGTCGCGATGCTGATGGTGGTATTTGTACTTTTTATGCAACACATCCAAAATGGAGTTTTGCCAGGGTAGAGGAAGAAACAAATATTATTACTGAGGTTGCGGAGAAGAAGCCGATAT
>LAZR01000369.1_pt1 | contig 40265 bp, 44 predicted proteins | sample 329461 | NCBI WGS metagenome assembly LAZR01 (sample SAMN03002196, study PRJNA259156) | marine sediment metagenome | biome: sea floor; feature: Hydrothermal impacted sediments; material: marine sediment; isolation source: Loki non-amplified sample from Loki's castle hydrothermal vent sediment ...
AGCGCGGACAAAAGTAAAATGTGAATGCTAAGGCTGATGCCGGTGGCTGCTTATGACCGAAAATCTTACATAGAAGGCCAGTGTCAGTTATTTCCCGCATAAATTTTTCCTCGGCAAGCTCGGCCTCGGCTTTCTCAGTGCAATCAGTTTCAGTGATAAGCTCACTTTCTAGTTTGTCACGTTCGGATTCCATGAGCACCCGGGTTTCTTGTTCGTTGCTCAGCGCCTCTATTGCATCGACAAGCTCGGCCTCAAGCTTAGCGATGCGCTGTTCGGCAAGTTCAAATTCGTGCAATAATTTTGGATACTCGTCCGCCGCACTAAAAGTGCTCATCGTCTTGCTCCTCCCTCGCCGTCCGATGACTCTTTGCACATAAGGCGCTCACAAATACCATCGACGACCCGTTCCTGTAGTTCTTTTTCAGTAAAACCAAGCTCTGAAATTTCTATTGTCATCTTCTCTCTCCTCTGGTTATCTGTGTCCCCAGGGAAGGCGCACGTATTCACGAACCGCTACACCCTCCCTGGGGTGGTGCTTTGGCACGGGCCGGTGTTTAGCTGGCAGGCTACGATGTTCGGATTGCCATCTACACTCCCGGCGCTGCCACGCCGCCGTGCCAAAAACTGATTCAACTATCAATTTTTTCCTGCAAGTTTGCTATTCTTAAATTCTTCCTATGCAACAACTCCTGATAACAAGCATGAATTCTCGGTTTACTTGTGGCTACCGTCACCATTCTATATATTTCCTTCTCAGGAACGTTCCGAATTTCCGCTCTGTATCTTTGCTGGCGGGTCAATACTCACACTCCTTAAATTCACAATACTTCATTCTACACTCAAGATTTATTGTTCCAACCTTGAGTCCAAACCGGTTCTTGGCATGGTAAAGCCGGATATCCGTCGTTTCCTCCCCCGGCAATAGCTCTCCGGTTGGAGGATTGAGGGAAATTACGTGGTCCACAAGTTGTACCTTCTCCAGGGACCCCTTCACGTGCCCCGTCCTTACCACGTCCCCCCCATACCCCATCCGATTAGCCTGGGTACTGACCCATAAGCGGGAAGAGGCACGTAGACCCCACGCCTTAATATCCAGAACCGTCTCCCCCTCCTCCTCCCACCGGCTCCCCCACCTTCGAGGGGCGCGTATGAGATCAAGCGAATCTAAGATTATTAAATCTACGAGACCCCCGTCCCTTTCCAACCGGCTTTCTAGTTCTGCTGGAGTTTGACTGTGGGGGGAAGTACAATGTATGTAAAGATTCCCCGCCTTCTTCCTATCAAAGGTTCTAACCCGGAAGGCCGAATCAAATTTGGAATTCATGGAATGAGCGGGCTGTTCCATGGAAACGAAAAAGGTATTGAACCCATGAATTATGGACTCCACCGCCACATTAATTAACCAACTCGTCTTACCCACATTCGTTTCACCAATAACGAGTGCTACTTCCCCGGGACAAATACCGCCCATGGCCCCGTCAAGGGTGGGAAGTCCGGTATTGATGCCGATACCCCGTCCCTTCCCTACCTTTTTCCTTTTACTAAAGAAACTAAAGGATTCCCCATCCTCTCGTCCGATTTTAACGGGTTCCTTAAGGAGTTGTTGCGCTTCATCTATCTGCCCTTCTTCCAGCGCTAATTTAGCTTCTGTTATCCGGTTCCGAATTTCAGAAGCCTTACCAAACAAGCTTAAATTTTCCAAATCAAAGGTAAAAGAACCGTTAGTTTTAGCTATTTGGGCGCTAGGGGAAATGGCCCGCATTTGGGTTAAGGTAAGTACTTCCCCCTTCCTTCGCCATAGGGTTAGGGACTTTTTCACAATGGGGGCTAAATCCTCATCAAAACATTCTTCAATGATTGAATGAGACATGATAGACATAAATTTTTTATCTGCCATCTTACCAACCAAATGTTCTTGGTAACCTCTAAGGAAGACGTTATCCATCGTCAACGTGTCCATCATTTTCAAACGTCGTCATAAAAACTCCCCCATTCACCAATTTAGTTATAAGTTCTGGTCTTACCTGTTCCCAACTATCCGTTGCACGGGAAGCCAATCTGGTTTCATCTGCTCCCCTTTTGTTAAGTCTAACCTTACGTATACTTTCCGTTGCATGAACGAAGACGACGAGATCCTTCATTTCTAAAGGATTGTGAAAGGAAGGTATGAAGTTTAATTGTCTCTCATTTCGGGGGGATGAATCAATAACTAAGGGACGATTAGCTTCCCTGCTTTGCCTTTCAATTGCATCATATACGAGTTCCGCAACGCGGTCATCGGTTTCTTCAGGAGCATGGGGGTTCTTCATCGACGAAAATTCCCTTACCCCTATCTCCTTCCTTAAGATTTCCCCTATCCGTAAAACCTGAAATCCTTCCACCTTTTCCAGATAATTAGCAATGTGCGTCTTCCCGACTCCCGGTGCCCCCACCAACCACAACCGGATGAAGGGAGCCACATGCTTCGTTTCCCTCCAAGAAAAACTCATGGATTTTTCACGCACTAGCGGTAGATTCATTCAGTGCATTCCTTCCTATGTTTTCTATAAAATTTTGAATTTCCGTCATTTCATCTTCACCTATCTTTAGATCCCCGCTGAGGAAAAAGACCGGTAAATGAGCCATATCACGTAAGATTTTTTCAACCCCTTCGGAAGAGTTGCCCTCCGACTGATAAGCTATAATTCCGTGGCAGGTCTCAGCCATGGCTCTCTCTACCTTAAAAATGGCAATTCTATGGAGGGTATTCCATTCATCAAAAGTCGTTGGATTTATACAAGTATGGCTACCTATAAGCCTCACGTGCATTTGATTTGCATAGAAACGAGAAGCTCTCATGTAATTTATTATCATTGTTGTCCAGTTACCAGCCATTTCCAGATTTTTCTCTTGAATTGAAGTAGACAGACTTCTAACTGGAGAAGCCAACAATAACCTAATTTCATCTACTCTCATACCGTCACCTCCCAAAAATCGTTGGGCCCCGGCCCATCCGAAGCTATCACTTTAATCCCGGACCGGATGACGTTGGTTTCCAGCCAGTCTTCCCACAACCTCTTTTCCACGTAATCCATAAAATTTATGACCACCACGTCCGGCTTAATGATGTCCAAAGTCTCCTTATACATCTCTGCCGACCAGGTAAAGACCCGTCGTACACGATTGGTCACCGTGGTTATTTCGGATTTTACCCCTAAGTCCTCCCAATTAAGTTCCTTTTGATCGTCATATACCGCACCACTCCACCCACAAACCCCATCCTTTTCCCAATTCCCCACCCGGATGGGGTAGGTACGGTATACCCCTACCGTTTCATAAAGGTGGGAAGGGTGTACCCCCCCAAACCTATCTAAGACGGCGGGAACGTTAACGTTCCGACTCGTAGTATAGGGATAAAATTGTGAATCTATGGACAATCCATACCCCTGTGCAGATTCCCCCAAGACGTGAGCATCTGAATTTAGTAAAAGCTTCCACCTATGATGGTATAAGAAGGTAAATTGACTAAGTACTTCGTCCTCTCCGGCTAGTACCGTTCCCCTTTCCCTTCGAATTTTGGAAGCCACGGCAGCTCCCACCCCCTGACCCGTGGAGCTAAGGTATACCAAATTCTCTTGCTCCCACTCCTTATGATGTGACTTTAAAATCATAGCATTAGGGTGGATGTACACTTCCGCGTCATGCTCCTGTATTTCCTCACATAAACGCACGGGGTCTATGACGGCCCCCGGTCCTATGAAGCAAGGCAATCGATGAAGGCAGGCAACAGGCAATTGCTTTAAGACTATTTTTCCCCGTAAGGGATGGTAAATGGTATGGCCGGCGTTGGGGCCAAAGTCACAAATTCCAGCCTCAAACTTTCTTTCCCCGTTAAGAAGGTAATCCGCTACCTTCCCCTTACCCGTACTGCCGAACTGGCAATCTATTACCATGGTTAGCTTCATATCTTTTTTCCTTATTTTAAAAAACGGGGCTGACCGATATTTGCGGAGGGCCGCATCGGCACCGGAGTAAACGGAAGTACCAACACATTTTACCCCATCGGCCAGCCCCTACCGGGTAGCCCACCCGGTTAAAAGGGTACCGTTACGTCATAGGCTTCCGCTACTTGCTCAGCGATAACCTTTAAATCTACACTTCCACGATTCGCCTCTTGTTCCTCAAAATTCGTCAACGAACCCTGAGGACTAACGGCGCTTCTCTTCGGGGAGGGAGTCACTCCATATGTCGTATTCAATCCCGTTCCCGATTTTTGAACGAGAAAATCTACCCCATTCTCCAAAGAGCAGGCATCTGGAAACTCTTCCTCATCGAGGATGACGGCTACGAACCTGTCGTACACGGTCTTCGGCCCTCGGAAGATTTGTATCCTCTCTTCCTTATCAGCCTTATCGACGACGTTAAAGAGATACTGAATGCGGGGACGAAGATGGTCTATCAAGTCCTGATTGGCTTTGTCTAACGACGCCCTAAGTTGACACAACTTACAGTCATGTCCCCCACAGGAGACGCTACCCCGGATCTCAGGAGTTGGTTGCCAGTGCTGGACGGCCTTATAAAAAAGCTTGGCCCGCCCGTTACGTTCATACGGCAGAAGACGTAACTTCACCTTCCCGCTATCCGGCCACGTAAAGTAATTCCCACCTCCGGCGTCTCGCATGTCCTGTCTTAAATCGTCGGAGTCCAAATGTATCCCCCCTGCGGATTGTCGAACTGACTGTTTCTTCTTTGTGCTTTGTCTCTTTGGTTTAGCGTTACTTTTTGCCCTTGGCATCTTTACCCCCTCGGTCTAAGCCTTTGGCTTCTTGTCTTTCCCATAACCACAGTGCTATCGCCATAATCACCAACATTAAAATTAACGTCCAACCCCACACATTGGCCAAAAAATTCATCATTTCAACCCCTCCAAGAATTCGGTTATCTTAACGTATATCTTCTTACCCTCCCTATCGAAAGCCTTCGCTAACAAATCATTCGTAACTACGACTACCTCCTCGAAGGACGCGGATTCGGGAACGCGAGTCGTAACGGATAAATCATATCTTTGCGACTCGTAATTTCCTATGTTTATCGTCACCCCACAGGATGCCTTAATTTCAACAACCCCCTGCTCCACTGTTCTTATTATCTTCACCTTCTTCGCCGCCGACATCTTTGATGGATTTTTGGCTTTCGAGGCCATCATTTATCTCCTTCTCAAGTTCTGCTCGTATATTGTGGAGTTCCACATCGAAGGCCGTCATCAGTGACCTTCTTTTTTCCTGCCCAATTAGCCCCATATTCGCCTGCTCAAAATTAGCCGTATGAGTTCGCCATAGGATGTGTATGGTAGAAGCTATCGTATGTAACATCTCAAGTTGTCGTTGCGCGTCCATGTAGGTCCTCCCCTAGGTAGACGTATGATGTTTGCCGCCGGATTCATCGCTTATTTTTAGTCTTCTCCGTATCTTTCCGCATCGGTAACATTTTACCACCCACCCTCCCTGATAAGACATGGCCCAACTGTGACCCAATAATCCACTTACTTAGCAATACTCGTTCCTACCCTGAGGTCTATCGCCATGGGCACAAAGAACTCAAATCCCGGCATGGGATTCGTCATGGCTTCCTTCATAAGTTCCGCCACCTTCTTCACCTCTTCCTTTGGTGAATCCACTACTATTTCATCATGTATTTGCAAAACTATTAACGCCTTCAGTCCTTCTTTCCTTAAAAGACGATACAAGCGAACTACTGCTGCATTGATAATGTCGGCCCCCCCCCCTTGAATGGGAAAATTCTTTGCCTGATTGGACGCTCTCCGCTGAGAATTTTGATTCCTTTCCTTAGATATGGGTAAATGACGTTTCCTTCCAAAGAGATTAGTTACATACCCCTTACGTCTTACATCCTGCCCCAATTTAGTATGAAACATGGCTATTTGGGGATGGAGTCGGAACCATTCTCCTCGCCATTTTCTTGCTTTGGATTCAGAAAATCCATGTTCATAGGCAAGTCCTCTGGCGGAAATTCCTGAGGCGAGGCTGAGATTAAGTTGCTTACCATCTTGTCGACTTGATAACTCAAGTTCCTTAGTTGTGTGAGTATGTGGGTCCTGTCCTTCAAGGATAAGCTTTCGGAACATACGGTCCTTGGAATGTGCAGCACAAATTCGTAATTCAAATTGTTCATAGTCTGCCGCCACAAGTCTGCCTCCTGGGAATCGAGAAGTAAAACAACTTTTTTCAGCACCCTCCCGTCGGATATTTTGAAGGTTAGGGTTAGATGAGGATAATCTTCCAGTCGCGACGAATCCTTGATTAAAAGTGGTGTGTATATAACCGTTTCCATCCGTTTTCTCCTCCAATGCTGACAGTATTCCATTCCTAATGGACGTTATTTCCCGAATTCGAATTATGGGAAGTAATGACTTTCTCCGTTTAGACAATCTCTCTATCGTTTCCTTGCTTGTACTTGGCTCCCCACCCTTAGTCATCTCTAATACAGGAAGCTTCATTTCTTCATATAATAACTTTCTTACCTGTTTTGGACTGGACCAGTTGATGTCCCCAAACTTCTTCCTTAAAAAATCGTTCCCCGTTTTGATTTCTTCGTCCATTTCTTGACATAATTTCTTAAGTTTCCCTCCATTTATCTTTACCCCCGCTTCCTCCATTTTCCATAGAACGAAAGATAAAGGATTAATCACATCCCCAAGTAAAGATTTTTCGCGATCGTCCAAAACCCCCTCCTGGTACTCGTACAAGAGATACGTATATGCCGTATCAAATCCATTATATGTGCCCACAACGTGTAGGGGTACATCGGAAAAGTCACCGTAATCCGGTAAGGAACTCCAGTAGGGATAACCTCTGCAATACCGGAGTAATTGGTCTTCAAGTCGGTGACTCTCATTTTCATCGACGAGTCCAGCCCTAAGAAATGTATCGTGATAGTCTGTAATTTTGATTGGTTTCGTCCAACTGAGTTCGAATTTCGCATTATGTACTATCCTCGGTCCCTTAACCCACCATCGTTTAAGATCTGATTGTTTGGGATTCTCCACCCAATAGGTCAACAATTTCTTCTCCTCCCTCCAAGTGAAGGAAGCCGTTAGTATTCTTCCCTTCCGGGGGTCTAGCGACGTCGTTTCCAAATCGTACGCCGTTAAAATCTTCGCCGTCTTCTCCAACAGTTCCTCTATCGGACGGACCCATTTTTTAACTTTTGGGACGTGTGGGTTGCATACGGAAACCGCCCTATCAAAGGATGCTTCAACCTGCGGGAGGAGTCGATGCATCTCAGCCGCTTCTGCAAGGCACGGCGCATGCAGAACCCACACGTCCCGTCCGGGGGAGAAGTTTATAATGCCGACATCGTTTATTAATTTCTTCAAAGGACCCACTTTAAACAAATTCCATGCCTCCTCCCCGCATAGGAGGAGAACCTTTGGACGTATCTTACTTAAGGTATATAGCAAACGATCGGGATTGGCTTTCCTCCCCTCCTCCTCCAATCCCACGTGCCTTCCCTTCCTTTCCACTAAATCCCACCATATATTAAGTTTCTCTAAACTAGGCTGTAAAAGTAACTTCTCCAACAATACCCGCCCAGGGGTATCCCACTCCCACGCCCCCCATATGGCTAAATCACAGGGTCCAGTCCTTCTCCTTAAAATCTGACAGACATTTTCCTTCGATAATCTTTCGTACCCGTTTCCGTAATGTTTGACGCGTAATTCCGAGCGAGGCCGCTGTAGCAACGATTGCTCCCCTAGGGGTTCCCATTGCCCGCGCTGTATCTGCGAGATGCTGTAATGTGGTATCATTAAGTCTCATCTCCCTTAACGGTTCCGATCTAGGCCAATTTTCCCTCACTATAGCATCGACTATAAATTCCCCATGTCTTCTCTTCTCAGTACTTTCCTTTCTTAAATAATCTAAAATCGTACTCCTTATTGCCATCTCCACATATCTCTTAAAGGTAGCTGGACGGGAAGGATCAATCCTCCCACCGTCTATTACCCTTAAAAATTTAAGAGTCACATAATTCCTCGTCTCATCACTCCGGGTACGCATTAATTTTAACATAAGCATAACTGCCCTACCCCTGGCGTCTTCATCTCCCCGGTACGCCCTACTCAGAGCCAAACCAAGTGATTCTTGCCATATAATATCCGTTTTCATCCTTCGGCAGCGTAGAATCAAATACAATTATTGGTCCTCCATCCTGTTTAATAAGAAGTAACCATCTTCGTTCATCACCACAAGAATTTTTTATTATGGTACGTATCCATTCCTTAACATGCCGACGTTGGATTTTCTTCCTAAATTTACACTCCACATAAAATTTCCCCGCGTTTATCTTATCTACGGGACCATCCCTACCATTGCAGGGAATGAGATCGCCATTCCATTGCTTCTCCCCCCCATCAGTCCTTCGCCAATGAAGATGCCCCGTCAATTCAGCCGCGAACTTTTTAGCTTGACGTTCCCATCTAGCACCGGTATTTCGCTCCCTACTCCCCATCCAACATCTCCTCCGTAAGGTAACTTACAGCCCCGGACTTCACCACTTCTGCACAAATCTTTTTATGAGTATGAACCTTCCTTAAAGTAGAAAATAAAGTCATGTGAGCTCCCATCACATTCGTATAATCATGCCAGCGAAATTCTCCAGTGTCCGGATCGAAATGTAAAACCCCAATCCCTAACTTACCTTCTGTAAACGCCCAGGCGTCTTCGGCGTATGCATAGGCAGCTAACTGCATGGGGTACTCCGGCTCCCTCACGGCCTTAGAGGTTTTATAATCAACGACGTACTCCGTTTCTCCCAAAATACATTTTAAATCATAAGTTCCAGCATAATGATGCTCCACACAAAATACCCTTTGTTCCACCCCCAACACTTCTTTAAAATTTACCGCTTTCTGCCACCGGGTAAAACTTTGCCAACACGTATTTACATATTTGGCATTAATTCCTGACTTCACCAGTGGCACTTTCCCATGAAGAAGCCAATTCTCCAACACCCTATGGGCGGCTTTCCCCTTGTTAGCCGCCTTTTCCAATTCTTCTGAATGGCGACGCTTAGCTAGCTCAAATACTTCCTTAGGGTCCTTTATTACCTTCCTTATCTTCCCCGTTTTCGGATTAACAAGCTGATTCAAACAATAATCAGCGGTAAGGTTAGCCGCCCAAAAGACGAGTCCCGGTTTGTCAAGCTGCCCTATAATTGAGGTAACGGAGGGGACCGAAATTGACTTCTTTTCCCCCGGAAGGACTACACGGTACTGATGATTTCCCTCGGAGAAGCTAATCTTATATACGTTCTTCCCCTCCTTAACTTCCCACCTTATAGGGCCTTCCTTCTTAGTTGCCGTTGCCATCATTTATCTCCTTACATTAGTCTGCTAATTTGTTCTATGATGTAAAGACGGGGTGCTACAAGGGCTTTACATAAATTCGGTACAGCGTCTTTACTACATACGACTAGCCCTATTACAGAGAAAAAACAACCAAACACTCCAGAGATAATACAAGCAATTCCTTTCGGTGTGGGATCGGTTTGCCAGACATCCTTACTAGTTCCAAAACGGTAAGATAAAGATATCATAATAGAAGGAACAATAAGGAAGAACGCAAGTTGTAATAAGTTGTTCAGTATCCCATATCTCACAATCTCCTGCGCTAACAACGGAGCCTGTTCTACAGTAAAGCTCTCCGTTGCTTCTGCCCAATCCAATACCTTTTGCCCAACCGAATTTACCAATTCCTGCGTTTTTTCATCCATTATTCATCTCCTCAGTAACTTCAATTATTGGAATCTTTTTCTTCTTAGCAATCTTAACCATATGTGCAGTCCCCTTACCCCCAGGGAAAGCAATAACCAAATCAGGACGACCCTCAAGCAGCATAGCGAAATTACGTATAAAACCTGCCCCTTTACCATATTTATCCCAATCGGCATGATAAGAAGTAACCGATATACCTCTCTCTAAAGCCCATTGCCTCGCCAACTTGTCTGCACCCTTAGCTCCCCCCTGTATAAGGTGTGAAATTAGATATTGATTAAGAACATGATGTAAAAATTTTTTATTATCAAAATTCCTCCCCCCACATACAAGCACCTTTCCGATGAGAGTTGCCATCATTCATCCTCCACCCATTCATACTTCGCCATAAATTCTTCATCTTCATCCGCCTCCCCAGGGTCCAACGTCCATTCGCAATGGGGCCAGGATGAACACCCGTAAAAATGATGCATGGTCCTCCTGTTCTGTTTAAGTTCAATTACCCCCGCAAGGAGGGTGTCACCACACTCAGGACAAAGCGACCCCTCAAATGGATAATTTTCACTCATTTTTTTCAATCCCCATCCTTTCCAAAACCCCTATAGTTGAAGTATAATGTATCATCTCTGATTTTGCCGACCCCCTATTTGCTACTTTCCCCCCTATTGATATCTTAATAATAATCCCTAATTGTACATCTTCTTTTGAAGACTGAACCCAATGCATAATAAACATATTCGCTGCACTATTCATGTCCTCACTGTAGCACCCCAACTCCAAACCCCCACTAAGAAAATGAAACCAAATCTTTCCTTTCCTCTCACTTATACCAGTCCTTTCTTCCGTCTCCATTCCTGCAGATCCTCTTTTTTCTTCCGCTGGGCCTCATTCCACTCATCTTTTTAATCCTATGCTTTCCACTACCTCCGGCCAAAAAATAGGGGGTGTAAAAGTTATCCTATCTTCATCTATAATCTTTTTAACTAAATTCCAGGTTTCCAATTCTTCAACACTTTCTTTTATATGGTTCAATATTTCAATTTTCACCTCACACATAGACTTTTGTGTATATAAAAACTCTTTCACACATCTAAGCTGTGATTTAGTTATATTTAAAGGCAGATTCATTCCAAGTAAAATTATATCCTTCTCCCCCTTAGACATAGTAGGGTAAGTGACAACTGGTGTTATCTCTTTTATTCTTAAAGGAATCATTAATTTCAGTCTACTTCTAACTATTTTACTAGATATAACCAATTTTGGTGTGTCTTCTTTTAATTTTTTAACCATCTTAGTACCTGTTCCATATGGCAACTTTCCCCCCTCCCTCCACTTTGGATATATTTTATAAAGGGCTATCTCTATTATTTCATCTGATATATCTTTAAGTCTTATACTCATTACAACAACCCCCTCCATTCTTCCCTCTTCTTTCGTTGGGCCTCATTCCATTCCTTATCCTTAACCACCTTCACATCCCTTACAGCCTGAAATTCCCCCCGTTTCCGGCGGTAACGTACCCATTTCCCCTTCCGAGCGGCTCGGATTTCACAATTACCTGATCTCATCTTTTTCCATTACGTTCTCTTGTACCCATTTTTCATGATCGTTCATAAATTCTTCGAAAGTTGATTGACCAACATCTTCTTCAATGATGAAGTTGGATAACGTTAAGCTCCCAGCAGTTAATACCATATGAGGTAAAGATAAAGAAGAAGTAAGATCAAGATGATAAGGTATACACATCACTTTCTCCTCAAGTAGTCAGCTAGGTCCTGTAAAGCGCGAGACACCGTGGCCTTGCTTACCCCCACCTTCCGCCCCAAATCCGTCATGTCCCGGTACGGGTTAAGCCCCAAGACGTACGCCAGTACCCTTTGGCGGGATTCTGCCTGCTGCTGCATCCACAAGTCCAAATCCAACATGGTTTGGCTGTATCTGGCGGTGATGGTGGAGGACTTATCTTCCAGGGGGAAGGGGGGAAGAGGTTCTTCATAATTCTCAACGAAATGTTGGCGGCATATGTCCTTACAGACGTTGGCCGTCATGGTAGAAATAAGTCCTTCCGTAAATGGAGTGCCGTTAATCTCCATCTTCCAAATCTTTATTAAAACTAATTGTTTGGCTTCTACCTGCCAAAGAGGTTTACGTATTTGGGCCCGTATTATTTTTTCACTCAATTCTGCCCATTGCGTAAATTTTAAACCCATTAGTTCACTCCTTAAAACTACCCCTGGGGGCTAGCTTCCCTCGGCTACAAAGCGAAGCGCCTATTGGGCATCAACCCCGGGGATAGGTAGCCTCTAAGCCTTTGCCAACTTTCGCTTCTTACCCTTAGCCGTCCCTTTGGCCTTCTTAGGCTTGACCTTCCCGTTGCCGAGGAACTCCTTACGCTGCGCGGGAAGGACGCTTTCGTGAAACTTCACCTGAAACGCGTCCTGTACCGCGATGTCGATGCGTTTTCCGGTGAAGAGACATTCCACCACCAAACGTTGGTGGTGATGTTTCCGGTCCTTGTCTTCATAGACCCGTAGGACCTTCGCTCCAGCGGGAGTCTTATCCCCCACCTTGTACTTCGGTTTAAACTTCTTCGTCTTTGCTGCCATTGGTTGGATACCTCCTCTTAGCTGGTTTATTTGAGCTTTCGTTAACTCAAACCATTTCAACTTCCTCATACCGGAGGGAACCATAATATCCGGTTCCCCCCAAACCCATATAACTTCAAGTTCAACTTCCGCTCGAACTGACGCCTTTTGAACTACCTCCTCCCGTCCCGTCTTACTGAGGTCTAACCACACTATAGCGTCATCCTTGATGAAGGAAAGAACTCCTCCCTCTTCAAGATGACTGTACGGTCCCTTATAGTAGCGGGGCTTCCTCTTTCCCGCTTCCCGAAGGACGTAAGCCATCTGCATTCTTCCCATTAATTTCCATTCACCTTCTTCATAGTTGTGGGAAGTCCCATAGCGTTAAATTCTTCCACAAACCATTCACGGTCTTCACGGGAGAGTTCTACATACTCCCTCCTACATTGAGGTGCAGTCATCTCAAAGTAGTTCTTAATTCGCAATACTAAACTCATCATTTTCTTCTCCATTTCCGCACCTCCATTCTACCGGGGTAGACGTTGGACTTCATCTCCCCGTTTCAACCCTTATTCATACCGTTGAATGAAATATGAATCTGGGGCAAGCGGCGTTACGTCTACCCTTATAGGGCAACGGGGACCCATAATAGATTCACCAGATGGGTCACGGTGGGGGTTCCGTTGCCCGTCCCGCTCATCAGAGGACCCTAGGGGGACCCACTCGCCGCCCCCCGGGGTCTAATTAAGTTTCTTCCCCATACTCTTCCTTCCATTCACTTATGGCCTCCACCGTCGCTACGCTTACTTCTGTAAGCGCCCTCTTCACGACCTCATAATCCGTCCGGTGTTTTTCATGGATAAGGTGTTCCTGCAACATTTCTGCCGTCTCAAGGGAGACGTTGATGAACACTCCTTCCAATCCGTCCTGTGATTTGCTAGCCATAGATCTTTCCCCTTTCATTACTCTGTTTTTTCAGCCTTGTCGATGGCAAGTACAGCCTGTTGTAACTGTCGGACCGGCTCAAACTGCCGAATAGCAAAACCAGGTTCTGCGTCTTTCGATATGTCTCGAATTAAATAACCCGTGTCAATCAATTCCATCACCGACTTGAATGCTTCAAGTAGGTCGTCGTGATTGTTACACGCCCTCACAATGAACGCTGCGTCGTCACCTGGAAAAACCTCTGTAGTAAAAGGTGCCCCCACAAAGGCTACTCGCCGCTCGCCGTGCATAACGCTATACCTACATGGAAAAATACCATGTGGCTCTGCTGTCCACGGCAACGGTGTGTGTTTTGTTGTCTTATCAACCATTACCCTTTTCCCCTTCCATCTGTCGTCCCTCTACCTAGGTAGACGTTGGAGTTCCTACTCCGGTTTCAAATTTTGTTTTTTCCTCCAGTCAGTATCTCTGTTTGAATGAATCTTACCTTCTTTAACTAGGTATAAAGTAAGCTTACTAACTACCTCTTCTTCGAGGTCGGTGAGTCCGTTATACCCTCTGTCCACCTGGAAAGTGTGGAACTCCTCCATGGCTGTGAGGATGGTTATCAGCTCCTCGTTTACTAGCTGCAGCATCGTTCTCTCCCGTCTGCACCCCCACGTTATGCTAATGATGTAGGTTTAATCTAGTGGGTCCTTATTGAGCCACTACATAAGCCCCCTACTCATGTAGGAAGGACGCATGCCGTTATTTACGTTCTCACGCTACGCGAGTGGCGCGGGCCCGTCTTCTCCTAAGACGCTCTCAATCTTCCGGTTTATGCCGGGTAGGGCGTCCGCCCAGGACTGGAGAAGCTTTTGATTGGCTTCATACTCTTCGTCTCCTTCCTTACCTTTTGGAAAGAACTCCCGGTCGTCGTCTACATCAACGACGTAGTCTTCCCACATCGTCTCCAGCATGTCATGAAGCGTACCTAGCTGTCCCCGCGTAAGCGGGAGGTCGAGTACTTCCTGTTCGTTTGCCATGGTTCTCCCCTATCTGCACCCCTACGCTGGGCAGGTGGCGCGGGTTCATTGTGGGCTGAGGCGTTATACCCAGACCACCAGTAAGACCCATGGTAAGGACCACGAGCCTTACTTGAGGTTCGGGGTTACGACGCGTTGTCGGCTAGCCAGGCTCGGCGTTCCTTGCGGGCGACGTCCGGATGGAAGCGCACCTGGAAGGCGTCCTGGGTGGCGATGGTGAACTCACGATTGGTCACCACGCAGCGGACCGTGAGGCGGTGTTGGTGAACGCCGTAGTCGGGGTCGCAGGTCTGTTTCACCACGGTGCATCCGGCCCGGGTCACGTCGCCCGGCGAGTACTGCACCTTTGGGCCCTTGGCCTTCCCCTCAGTCGTTGCGGGTTTGGCGCTGGCGGTCTTCTTCCCGCTTGTCTTCGGCTTGCGGCTTCCCTTGGCGGTGTGCTTGGGGGCTTTGGCTTCTGCTGTTGCTTGCGTCATGTTCGCTCCTTAACCGCTGCTGGCTCGGCAGTCGGCGTGTCGGGCCTGGGTCCGTCCCCTGCCACGCCCCCATTATAGCACAGGCGGGGTGTCCGTGTCAAGTGCGGCGTTTGCGGGGACTTGTTTGCTCATCGTAGGGCGCTGGGGCGTCAAGGGCGAGCTAAAGACGAAGCAAGCGGAAGTCACCCCTGCTCCCTACCCCTCTATTACACACCACACAACAGTCTACTCCTCCACTGCTGTCCTACCCTGGTCCTACCACAGTAAGCTAGGAGACTAGTACAGGAGGGGAAACACAAGAGCACGACGGGACGGGCCAGGAGCAAGGTGGGGGGTACTGAGCGAGGGGGGTACCCCCGGCGAAAATACCCGGGGTCTGGCGGGGGGTACTTTAGAGAACATACATTTAATATGTCTTTAGTCTTAAACCGTTTAGTTACTCAATATGTCTTTAGTCTTAAACCATTTGATTACTTAATGTATTTTTAATCTTAAATTTATATTTTAGAAAAATAAATAATACCTAATTTCCCAATGTATTACGTCGTACCGTACTTAACTAGTCGTAACTCGTTAGACGAGGAAACGAATAGAAATTTTATTTCGTCGTTTCGTTTGTCGAAAAACGAGTAAGGACGTTCTAATTAGAAGGAGAATAAAAAAATGAATCCCTACGAAGAAATAATAGATTCCCTTCCTGGTTCTGATTTCATTTCTGAAATAATTCCCATTTATTACCCAAAGGGAAATCCTTGTTTCCTTGTAGATATTTCCTTTATCTGTCCTCTTCACCCTGAATGGAATTAGTGTAATAATGTCTTATACTCAATTAGACGACGATGGGACGGTAATTCTTCGTCCCGTTAAGATGAAGTTAACTAAGAAGATCCAAAATAAGATTCTTCATGCTGTTTATCAAGGTGCTACCATAAGCATCCTATGTAGATACGCCGGGGTAAGTAGGGATACCTTCCGGGGATGGCTGGAGAAGGGAGTTCAGGATTTACAGGCGGACGATCGTAAGACTGTAGAGGCTGAATTTGCCTTAAGATTTGCTACGATGGAAGCTGAAGCGGCAGAATCTTGGCTGTCCCATATAAATGCTGCCGCCCCAGAAGATTGGAGGGCTGCAGCTTGGCTCCTGGAACGGCGTTTCCGTGACGACTATGGTAAGGAGATTAAAGTTAAATCCGACTCCACAACTCCCATCCTGGTGGTGACGGGAATTCCCGGTCCACCTGGAAGCAATTTAAAGAAGTTAAAACCGTTGGAGGAAGATAAGTAAAGTGACGACACTAGTTGATACCGAATATCGCCCTCACGAGTATCAACGAGACATTCATGAAGCGATGATGAACTATCGTTTTTGCGTTCTGGTCTGCCACCGCCGTTTCGGTAAAACTCTTTGTGCTACTAATTCCCTGGTTGATGCTGCGATTCGTTTTGAGGGGGGCGACGGAAGATTCGCCTATTGTGCTCCTCTCCTCAAACAGGCTAAGAAGATTTCTTGGGTATATCTTAAGTCTGCCTGCCTACGCATTGAAGGTACGAAGGTTATGGAGGGAGAGCTTGAGATACATCTCCCCAACGGTTCCACCATTGCCCTGTATGGCGCCGACAATCCGGAAGGCATGCGTGGCCTTTACTTTGACGGGTTAGTCATAGATGAACCTGCCGACATGAAGCCCTACGTTTGGGACGAAATCATTCGTCCCGCCCTGGCCGACCGTCAGGGATGGGCAATCTTCATAGGAACTCCCAGGGGCATTAATAAGTTTTATGAAATTTACATTGCTGCCGTTAAATCTCCTAACTGGTACGCCCGGATCTACCGTATAGATGAAACCGACCTTCCATGGCTGCCCGATGAAGAGATAGAGCTCATGAAGGAAACGATGTCGGATTCCGCCATCCGCCAGGAGCTATATTGTGACTTCAATGCTTCTACCGACAATACCCTCCTCACCATCAGCGAAGTCGTTAAATCCATGGAACGTAAGATTCTTTCCCTTGACGAGATTAAGGGATATCCTAAAATTCTTTCATGTGACCCAGCTAGGGAGGGGAGTGATAAGACTACCATTTACAAACGTCAAGGTCCTTGGTTGGAAAGAGCCGGTAAATACTCTAAGGAAAACACTTCAGACATCGTTGGCCGTTTAATCAAAATTATGGACGAGTGGATGCCGGATGCGGTCTTCATAGACAGGGGTGAGGGGGCTGGCATTATTGATCGCCTTCGGGACCTGCGTTACAAGGTATTTGAGGTTAATTTCGGTAGTAAAGCCAATGATGAGTATTACATGAACCGCCGTGCTGAGATGTGGGACGGAATGGCGACTTGGGTTAAGGAGATTGGCGTCCTCCCAGATCTTCCTGAACTTAAGGTGGATTTATGCGCCCCCACCTACAATCATAACAATCCTTTAAATAAGTTTGCCTTGGAGAAGAAGGAGGACATTAAAAGTAGGATTGGTAAATCTCCAGATGACGGGGACGCAGTGGCCCTTACCTTTGCCCAACCCGTCCGTCCTAAACAGGAAAACCACCCGGAAGTTCTCCTCCGTAGGGGGGCTGGGAAGAGAAGGAAGAAGGAGTACGTAGTTCCGTGGCAACGTTAGGAGATCATTATTATGTGTTTTGGTAGAGCCCCAAAGACTCCAGAGGCACCTCCGCCCACCTTACCTAAGAAGGCTCCGAGGAGGGTAGATGAAAACATTTTAGCCGCTAGAACCTCCCAGCGCGAATCTGAAGTTTTGCGTCGAGGGATAGCGGGGACCCGTTTATCCGGTCCCAGCGGTTTTACTGCGCCTGCCGAAACGGCAAATAAGACTTTGCTGGGGGCTTAATGCCCAATCCCTTTGAAACCAGGAGGACTAAACTCAAGAATGAGCGGGAGTCATGGGTAACTCGTGCCAAGGACATTGCCCTCTATACCGTTCCCCAATATGACCGTTATGACAATCAGGAAAATCGTAACCGTGGGGACATTAATTTTGATAAAATACTTGACAGTACCGCCACTATGGCGAGTGAGGTCACCGCTTCCGGTTTTATGACCGGCATTACCAATCCCTCAAAGCCGTGGCTTATTCTCACTCATCCCGATTTTAGAGTTATGCAGTCTCCGCGCGTTAAGCAGTACTTATATGAAACTACCCGCATCATTCTTGAGACGTATGGTCGTTCCAACCTCTACAACACCCTACCCCCCCTCTACCAACAATTGTCCCTTTTCGGCACGGCTGCTTTATTTATGCAGGAGGATAAGGGGGACTTTATACGTTCCTTTAATTTCGCTCCCGGCGAGTATTACTTAGCCCAGAATGACCTGGGAATCATTGATACCCTATATCGCGATTTTTCCATGACTTACATTCAACTGGTGAATAAGTTTGGGATAGACAACGTTTCTGAAAAGGTGCGTAGCAACGTTATTCAGGGGAAAAATTTAGACGTATGGATTAACGTTACCCACGCCATAGAGCCCAAAAATAAGTATCTTAAGGGGGTTGATGAAGAAGTCTCCCCCGAAGCTAAATGGCGTTCAGTTTATTATGAGGCTGGCCGTAGTAGGAGTGAAGTTGGGGGAGACGGCTACCTTCGAGTGTCCGGCTTCATGGAATTCCCCGTCATGGCTCCCCGCTGGCATACCATTTCTAACGACGTGTATGGTTGGGGCCGTGGCTCCGTTTGCCTAGGTGACATTAAGCAACTTCAATATCAGACGGAAGAGAAGGCTAAAGCCATAGAGAAGATGGTGAATCCCCCCCTTAAAGCTCCCTCCTCCATGGACTATACCGACATTAATAACGTTGCGGGCGGGGTTAGTTTTTATGACGCTAACTCATCGTCGACGGAAGGTTTTCGTACCCTTTATGAAGTGGACATAAAGATTGAAGCCCTCCTGGCGGACATCGCCGACATCCGGGATCGCATAAAGCAGTGCTTTTACGTTGATGCCTTTGCCATGATTTCCGAGCTTGACCGTGCTCAAATTACCGCTACTGAAATAGTTGAAAGGCGGGATGAGAAGTTGCTTAAGTTGGGGACGGTTTATCATCGTTTAAATGATGAACTTCTTGACCCCATGGTGGATCGTACCTTTAACGTTCTTTCCCGTGCGGGACAGCTCCCGGAACCTCCCCCGGAACTTGAAGGGGTAAATTTAAAGGTTGAGTATTTATCCATCCTAGCTCAGGCCCAAAAGTCCCACGTTTTAGGCAACATCGAAAGAACCATTCAATTTGTGGCTGGTCTAGCGGAAGCTAAGCAGGATCCCTCCGTTTGGGATAAGCACAATACGGATCAAGCGATTACCGATTATTTTGAAGCGTCGGCAGTCCCCCCCAATCACGTCTTTCCCGATGACGTGGTAGCTAACGTTCGGGGGCAGAGGGCGAGGATACAGCAGGCCCAACAGGCCGTGGAAATGGCTTCAAAGGGAGCCGAGGCCGCTCGTTCGGCTTCCGACGCTGAGATAAATCAGGAGGGGGACACGGTGCTTTCAACGATATCGGAGCAGGTAAGGCAGGCGGCAAATGCCGGGTAATGAAGCATCTTTGAATGAGATGGCCTTAAGGGACGTTCTTAACTCGGAATCGGGGAGGCGCGTACTGGCTAGGATACTCAAGGAATGCGACGTGGAAGGGACTTCATACCGCGACGGTTCCGATTCTCATTGGACCGCTTACCGGGAAGGGCAACGCTCCGTTGGGAGGGTCCTCCGGAAGTGGATGGTTAAGACTAGCGATGTTGGGTATTTGAAGGTAATACAAAGGGAGATTTTAAAAGATGCCCCCCAATAAAGACGTAGAGGCGGTTAAGGAAGAAGTTGAAGTTCCTACTGATGAAGAGAAGAAATCGGATGCTGCCGAGGATGAGAAGGCGGTTGATGAAACGATTGATGAGAAACCTACAGCCCTCGGTGTCAAACCGAAGGATGAGGCAGAGGAAGGACCTGAGGATGAGAAGCAGAAGTACGAAGACTTCACTCTTCCTGAGGGGGTAACTCTAGATGAGTCTAAACTGGAAAGGGCCATTCCCGTTTTTCAGGAATTGGGTCTTGACCAAGGTAAGGCTCAAAAGGCGGTTGACCTCTTTACGGAGATGCAGGCTGCGGACTCTAAAGCTCAGCGTCAAGAATTCCTCGATTTACAGCAGGATTGGCTTAAGCAATTGGACAATCATCCCGATTTTGGGGGGGATAAGAAGGAGGAAACCCTTGAGATGGCTAATAAGGTTGTTGGTCGGTTCGGGGGTGACGAGCTTAGGACGGTCCTGAACGATACGGGTATGGGTAACCATTGGGCGCTCATTATGGCTTTCGCTCGCATAGGGAGGTTGTTAACTGAGGATCAATTGGTTACTGCCGGAAGTAAGGCGGCTGACCATTCGAAGCCAATGACGGATGGTGAGCTCTTTTACCCGGAACATGAAAAGACTAATTAGGAAAGGGAAACGATATGGCGACATTGAACAGTTTCCTTAACCTTGCAGATTTGTATCGGCGTCAAGACGGGAAGCAGAAGATTGCTCGGATTATTGAGATCCTATCTGAGACTAATCCCATCTTAGCGGATGCTCCAGCGATAGAATGTAACGATGGTTCAAGTCATTTGACCACGATGCGTTCGACGCTTCCCGGCGTAAGCTGGAGGATACTAAATAAGGGTGTTGCTGAAACGAAAAGCGCAACCACGCAGGTTAGGGATACGACGGGCATCATTGAGGCGCATTCGCGCGTTGATGAGCACCTTGTAGACATCAGTAACGACCCCGGAGCCTTCCGGGCGAGTGAGGCCCAAGCCTTTCTTGAAGCTATGGCTCAAGAGCACGCGACGGCTCTATTTTATCATAATACGAATACGGACCCGGAGCGTATCCTGGGTCTGGCCCCGCGTTTTGGTGCCCTTACGGGCGAGGACAATTCCAATCAGATAATTTCTGCTTCAGGTGCCCAATCCGATAATACCTCAATCTGGTTTATCGTTTGGGGCCCGCAGACGTGTCACTTGATTTACCCCGCTGGAACTACAGCTGGCATGAAGCACACCAATCATGGGCTTCAAAGGGTTGAAGATAGTGACAACAATCCGTACTATGCCTTCTGTGACCAATACGTATGGCATACGGGGATCAGCGTTAGGGATTGGCGCTACATCGTTCGCATTTGCAACATTGACGTATCCGATCTTACGGTGGGTGCAACTGCTGGTGCGAACCTCATCGATCTCATGGTGCAGGCGTACTACCAGCTTCAACAGAGGAAGACCCCCCAAGGTATGGGAGTCATCTACTGCAACACTACGATAAAGCGGTTCCTCCATCACCATGCGATGAAGGCTAATTCCAACACCCAATTGTCAATTCGTGAAACGGTTGATGGGATGCCCGTGGTTATGTTCCTAGACTTTCCAATTCACGAGGTCGATGCAATCACCGACGCTGAAGCGACGGTAACTTAAGAAAGGAGGTCAAAAATGATACTTGATGCTGAAGCGTTGTTTAGCGATGACCAGGCGATTACCATCACCGCCGCGTCAACGAATCTGATAGACCTCGGAACGCCGGGTACGCCGATCCGTGCTGCTCAGGCGCTCACACCGGATTTGGGGGCGGGTGTTTTAAAGCCCATCCTCGTTCAAGTGACTACCGCCTTTACTGCAGCTGGAGCAGGTACGCTTACCGTAGCTCTCCAGATGGATACGACGGCTGCGTTTGGTAGCCCTACGGCACTTTGGACTTCAGCCGCCATCGGGAAGGCCACACTTGTTGCTGGGTATAAATTTCTCATTTCCAATATTCCAATTGGAACTCTTGAGCAATTTATTCGGCTTAACTATACGGTAGCTACCGGTCCCATGACGGCGGGTAACATCGTCGCCGGGATCGTTGCTGCTCGCAACCAAGCCGTAATTGGAGGCTAATCATGAAGGTGGTAGCCATTAGGAAGGGATACATTAACGGTAGGCTTTGGGAACCGGATAAGGGAGACGAAGGTCCCTTTGAGATTCCAGACGAACCCGTTAATCCGGAAACCGAGATGCCTATGGCTTTCTCTAAGATTTGGATGAAAGTATATGTTCCCCAGGAGAAGGCCGAGGAGGTAAAGGTCGAAAAGAAAAAGGCCAAGGAGGAAGAGAAGGTTAAGAAGTAAGTTTAAGATAAGACCCAACGGTACGGGGAGGAGGGGGTTTCTTACTCCCTCCTCTCATTAGCATTAGGAGGATTAAGAATGGCTGCCATCGTTGACATTTGTAATCGGGCATTATCCCACGTTGGTCGTCCTTCCGTTTCAGCGGTTTTTCCCTCAGATGGTTCTGCGGAAGCCAATCAATGTAATACGCATTATAATCCCCTTCGTCGGGAACTTCTCCGTTCCGAGGAGTGGAAGTTCGCTACGACTACGGTTACACTCGGTCTACACGCGGAAGACCCTCCTCCCGGTTGGTCTTACCGCTATGATTATCCGGCGGATTGTTTGAAGGCAATGCGTATCGTTCATGCTTCCAGGGCTAAAACTGAGCCCCCTATTGAATTTGACATTGAACTTTTAGCGGATGGGTCGGCTAAAACCATTCTTACGGATTTTGAGGAAGCCTCTTTAGCCTTCATTTGGAATTTAGAAAACCCGGTCCTCTTTGATCCGATTTTTGAAGAAGCCTTTACTTGGAGATTAGGTATGGAGTTGGCCGTTCCTCTAACCCGCAATGAAAAGATTTACCAGCTTTGCGTTACCGGATATACCATATCTATGAGTAACGCGAAGGTTCAAAATAGGAATGAAGGTATTCCGGGCAGAAAGCCCCGGGCGGGGGCCATAGCGGCTAGGTAATTCACATGAATAGCAATGAAATTGTTAATCAAGTCTTGACTCCTAATATAATTAGGAGTTCATGATATGGCCGATAAATTACAGCCTTCATTTGCAGCGGGGGTTATTACTCCTAAGGCCCATGGCCGGGTAGACTTAGCCAGATTTCAAACGGGACTCCGAACTTTAGAGAATTATAACGTTATTCCCCACGGAGGGGTGTCCAACCGTCCCGGTACGAAGGTAGTTGGCTATTGTTTGGGGTATACTGACGGTTCAACCAAGAGGTCCCGTCTCATAACTTTTGATTATAATTCTGAACAGCAGTATGCTCTCGAATTTGGAGATTTATATTTCCGCATCGTTAAGGATGGAGCGTTCGTTACGGAAACGGCAGTTACTGTAACGGGTTTAACTCAAGCCAATCCGGGAGTCGTTACCGCTACTGCTCATGGGTTTGCCAATGGGGATTGGGTGTACATAACCGACGTGGTGGGAATGACAGAGGTAAATGATCAAACTTACCAGGTGGCTAATCAAGCTGCTAATTCCTTTGAATTAAACGATGTAGATAGTAATAACATAAGTACATCTGGTTTTACCGCGTATTCTTCCGGGGGGACGGTTGCCCGAATTAAGACCGTTACGACTACTTATATTGAGGCTGATCTTAAACGTTTAAAACTTGATCAATCGGCAGATTTGATGACCATTACCCACCCTTCCTATCCCATCCGGGACGTTACACGAGGTGCTTTAGGACATTACGATTTTTCCATAGCGGATCGTTCTACGACTCCGGGAATTGTAGCTCCGACGGGTTTAGACATTTCGCAGGATTGGCAGGTAGAAATTCAGGGGTTGGTGTTAACTAACAGTAACCACGTTCGAATTGAATTTGATGCGGCACAGAACGTGGCGAGCAATTTTTCCGTTGGACAGAGAATTTGGGTGGAAAACGTTGGTGGAACGGTGGAGCTTAATGGAAAATGGTTTATAATATCTCGAATTGCCGTCGCTTCGCCGGTGTATTGGATGCAAATCATTAACACGAATGGGTCCGATCTCGACGGTACGGGAATGACGGCCTACACGTCCGGGGGTAGAGTTTATACGGAGGAGAAACTTAAATACCGCATTTCCTCCCTAGATGATAAGACGGGGGAAGAGAGTTTATCTTCAGCCGATTTGGTTCTTGACCACGCGCACGATCTTGCGAAACAAGGCATTGATTTATCGTTCGACCCAATTGCGGGGAGTACGCCGGTTCGTACCGCGCCGGTTGGGGGGTATAACGTTTACAAAAATAAAAACGGAATATTTGGATACATAGGTTCAACGCCTGGAAGTATAAAGAATGACGATTACTTAACCGTAACGGATATTACAGTGGCGACGCCGGGCGTTGTTACCACCTTTGCAGTGCACGGTTTTAAAAATGGCGATAAGATTTTCTTTACGGAATCTCTTGGTGTGACGATGGTGAATGGGCAGACTTTTATAGCAGCAAATGTGGCAAGTACGACATTTGAATTACGAAATTTTTTAGGTCAGGACGTTACGACTACCGGGACGTTTACTTCGGATCTTAAAACGATTAGTGATATTACCCAAGACGCATCCGGCGGTGTGGTGACGACATCTGTAGCGCATGGATATTCAAAAGACGACGTAATATATATTGCTTTGGTTGTGGGTATGACTGAGGTAAACGATAAATTTTTTGGTGTGGGCACGGTACTTTCGACGACGACATTTGTGCTTACTGATCTTAATGGTAAGCCGATCGACACGTCGGGATTCACTGCACATGTTCCCGGCGGTGGTCCCCATATCGTTAAACGTGCGATGTGTGGACCTTCACCTTTCTGGTTTCAAGATGATAATATTGAGGCGGCATTGAACGACGTATCTCCGCCCAATGAAACGCGTGAACCCTTTTTACTTACTGATGACTTTCCCGGAAGCGTAGCATTCCATGAGCAGCGGCAATTATTCGCTAGGACGAATAATGGCATTCAAACCATTTGGATGACTCAAATTGGAAATTTGTTTAATTTTAATTTTAGTAAGCCTAGGAAGACCGGGGATGCAGTTACCATGACTCTTCCCGGCCTTCAAGCTAATGAAATTAGACATCTTCTATCTCAAAATGAATTATTTATTTTTACGTCTGGAGGCGTTTGGGTTTCATCTAGTGGGGAAGCCTCCTACGTCGTTGAAAACATTCGGAACCGGGTTCAAAGCAAAAATGGGTGTGCGGACATGCCGGAGCCTCTTCTTGCCAATGATTCCATTTTATACGTTCAGAGTATCGGTTCCTCCATTTGGGATGTACAGTTTGCTTTTGAAACTAATTCCTTCCGTTCCGAGGATAGAAGTATTTTAGCTGAGCATCTCTTCCGGGGAAAAACTATTACGGATTGGGCTTATACCCACGAACCGGCCCGTACTTTATGGGTTACGGTGGACGATACGACTCTCGTTTCTATGACGTTCATGCCGGAGCATGATTTATGGGGGTGGTCCATACACAGCACCGAGGGAAATATAGAAAGTGTATGTGCCGTTTCCGAAACGGATGGGGATTTTTTATACCTTACTAGTCTCAGGATAATAAATGGAACCACGCGTTTGTTTATTGAAAGAATTCAATCCCGAATTGTGGATGACATAAGGGATGCCTTCTTCGTGGATTGCGGCCTTTCCTTAGATGATCCTAAAGTCATTTCAGGAGCCACGAAGGCGGATCCCATAGTTTTAACCGTTACTGCTCACGGTTTTGTTGAGGGGGATTATGTAGACGTTGCCGGAGTCGGAGGGATGACGGGGATTAATGATCTTAGATTTCGTATGTCCTTAATAGACGCTGATTCCTTCCGCCTCATAGACGTCAATCCCGTTGTGGGATCAGAATTTGAAATAACGGACATTACTCAGGCTAATCCCGGGGTAGTGACTACTGAAACGTCTCATGGAATGTCTAATGGGGACGTTATTCTCATTGAAAATGTAACGGGTATGACTGAGGTTAACGATACCTTCTTTGAGGTGGCCAACGTTGCTTCCAATACCTTTGAACTTCAAGATCTCACCAGTAGTGACGTCAATACGTCCGCTTATGGTGCGTACGTTGACGACGGAAGAGTCATTAGGATGACGACCATTGATGGGACGGGGTATACGGCATTTGCCAGTAACGGTGAGGTGCGTAAGGCAGTTTTAGCGGTTACGGGTCTTAACCATCTTGCTGGGCATGAAGTAACCATTTTAGCTGACGGGGATGTAGACCCCCTACAAACCGTTACCGCTGCGGGGGGAATTACCTTAGCTGACGGTAGACGCGCTTCCCGTATTCACGTGGGACTTCCCTACACTTGTAAATTTGAAACCTTGGACATTACTGACCCTAAAGGGATTACCTCGGGTCTCCTTAAGAGTATCGATAGGGTCACATTTAATTTTTATCAGACTCGCGGGGGGTGGAGTGGCCCCGATCCTTCAAATTTAACTGAGTTGTTCCAGAGGGAAGATGAAGACTACGATGAGCCAACAAACTTTCAGGAGGGCGAGAAGACCATCACCCTTGAATCTGACTGGAATAGTAATGGGAGGGTTTATCTTGAAACTACGGACCCCCTTCCCATGACGATATTAAGTGTTGCACCGGAGATATCTTTGGGGGGCATATGATCGTCTTAAAACAACAAAATATTCGTATCGTTAGCGAAGTTCAGGATGAAGTTATACAATGGATTTCCAGGAATATGAGAGAGCTTGATGCTGAGGCCATAGAGGTGGCTACGGGGCAGGACGTGGAACTTATCCTTCGTCTTTCCCTTAAAAGTTCCCCCATTCGAGCGTGGGCGTTTGAGAAGAGAGAAAAGATGCCCCTTTGCGTTTTCGGCGTATGTACGATTCCCGGCCATCCGGGGGAGGGAATTCCTTGGATGTTGGGGTCAGATTACCTCCACAAATATCCCGTATCTTTGTACCGTTTATCCCGATTATACATTGGGCAAATGAAGGATAAATTTAGATATCTTGAGAATTGGGTGTATGCCAAGGATGAAGTTAGTGTCAAATATCTCGAACATTTTGGTTTTACCCTGAAGGTTCCCGTTCCCTGGGGTATAGAGGGGAAATTATTTCATAAATTTTATTGGAGTGTTAGTGAATGTGTGAACCCATAACCATAATGGCGGCTGCCGGTTTAGCTATGTCTGCGGCTGGGAGTGGTGTAGCTGCGTATGGTCAAATCCGTGCCGGTCAGGCTGCTAAAGCACAAGCTGAATTTCAGGCGGATGTAGCTAGAAATAACGCCATTACCTTTAGGGCGGCTGCTGACGACACTTATGATCGGGGGGAGGAATTTGAGACTCAATTTCGTCTTCAGGCAGAGGACCTTAAGGGGCAACAACGCGCAGCTTTTGCATCAAACGGTATCTTGTTGGGGGAAGGGACGGCCCTCACGGTACTTGAAGATACCGCCCAACTTACGGAGTTGGACGCTCTTACCATTCGAAATAACGTTGAGAGACAAGCTGTGGGACTTCTTAGTCAGGGCAATTCCTTTTTAGCCCAATCTGCTCTATTTTCAAATGTAGCTGCGTCCGCTTCCGGGGCTGCGAGATTAGGCGCCTTTTCCACCCTCTTAGGCGGGGAGGCCAATACAGCCTTTCAAACTGTTGCATTTAAACAGTCAGGGGTATTTTAATGCCGGTAGTTCCTAAAAAAGGTGTTGGGGAGGTAAGGTCAATTGCTCAACCTACTCCCGTATCTGGCCTGAGCGCTCCTATAGCTGCTTTCGGTGGGGCGGAAGCTCAATCTTTACAAAGGTTTGGATCGGTGGTGGGGGATATTGGTGGTGCTGCATCGGATTTGGCAATTCGAAGGCAGAATGACCAAAATGCTTTAGACGTTTTAAATGCTTTAAGTTCGGGAGTTGCGGAAACGGACGTTTTTCTTAAGACGGGTGATGACCCCATTTATGGTAGGAAGGGGGGGGATGCCAGAGATATTTCAAATGAGGCGTCACAATTCTTTGACGAAGTGGGGGGCCGCTTATCGGGAGAGCTTAATCCCAACGCTCAGAATGCCTTTTCTCTCCAATGGACTAATTTTACGCGCCGCCAGTTGTCCAACATATCCGGATATCAGTTGGATCAAATAGAGTTTGAAAAAAAGGTAACTCTTGACAGGAGGATGGAATCTCTTAAAAATGAAGTGCTGGCTGATCCCTTCGATTCTTCAACCTTTAATTCTGCTCTACTTCAGGGAAATGGGGCGATTCGGGCCTTAATACAGAATGAGCAGTTGGCTAACGATATGTTTGAAGATTTTCGTTCCGATCTCATTCTTTCCAACGCAGCCGTTTTGGGGTCTACTAGTCCGGAAATTGCTTTAAGTTTTCTTGATCAGTTGGGAACGGTTAATAATCGTGTGGACCAGGTACAGGTTTCTAAACTACGCGTTCAACTTTTGGACGATTTGGAGAATAAAAACGCCTTTGAGTTGGCCGATATGGCTGCGGGAATTGGGGGGATTGAAGCTCAAGCCGATTTTGTGGATGAGCAAACTGACGTTCGCGGTGGAGGATTTACCGTTGATGAAGCGAGGAAGGCCATAACCATCCTCGGGGATCGCGCTCGGAGGGAAGGAATTTCGGATGTAACGGAAAGGGAAAATAGGCTTAAAATTACCCTTAAGTACGTAAATGATGGAGGAAGAATTGAAGATTTGTCCCTTGAGGAAAAGGCGCAACTCAGGTTTGATAAAAATTTGGAATTCATTATTGAATACGAAGGAAAGTTAGTTAGGGGCGAAATGCCGGGTCCGGGAAATACGGGGGTATTTTTAGACTTATTGAAACTTAGTGGTTCTCCAGACATTGAGGATATTAACAATTTCATTGGTACTCCCATTGAGATTTTACACGCCCAAGGGGTATTATCCGAATCCCAAGCTGAAAAATTAATCAAAGAACAAAATAAGGCTAGGCAAAATTTAGACGCATTTAAGAAGGACCAGCACGGAATCCGTTCCGAGGCTAAAGTTTTAGAACTCGTTCTTAATGCAGCTAAGCTGGGGGATAAGGACGTCAAGAACGTGGATGACCTAAGGAGGTCCACCCTTCTTCAGGCTGAGCTTGAGGGACTTAAGGAGGAATTTAGAATTCAAAACGGCAGACCACCTACCTCAGATGAACTACAATCTCTCGGATTGGGTTTGTTAACAAAGATAGAGATCCCGAGGTTTAATAAGCAAACTCGAAAATTGTCGGAAGAATTTGTGGAGAGGGAATTTTTTACTCTCAACCTTACCGGGGAGAGACAAAACATCCCGCGTGCCGTAGCCGGGATCATAGCTGATGGGCTTACTTTAGTTGATGAGGAGCCTACCCCTGAAAACATACGTGTTCTTGCTCAGGGGGCGTTGGAGAGGGGAATCTTCCTAAATAAACTTTTAACTGCGCAGGATTACGCGGACATTTGGCGGGAGATAGTCCCTGAAGAGGAGTCGGTACTTTTGAGAACTCAACGGGAAAAGTTTTTAGCTAATCCCAATCAGATCCGGGGGTTTTCCTTGGGGGGTAGGCGGTAATATGCCCGAAAAACGATTATTCAACATTGACCCACTGTTGGAAGGGGTAGAAGAGGAGGAAAGTATTCCCCTTATTCCGACGAATACCATTGCACCACCGCTACAAGTGCTTGAACCTGAGGAACAACCGCCCATTCCTTCGGTGGGTCAACGTATACAGGGTAGGCAGAGGGAAACTTTTCGCCAGTCACTCTTATCCACTTCCATCATTCCCGTTGACGATCCTAATTTCGAGGTATCTCAACAAACCGGTTTCTCTATGGAAGCCTTAAAGGACAATCCGGAAGCGGCGGAGAGGATTAAACAGTCTCTTGACATTACGGATGAGGAGATCGATGATTTACACCGGTTGGCCCCCTTATTCGTTGAACGGTTTCTTTCCGATCCCAATTTTGCGGCTGCAACCCGCGATGAAATAGAACACGTTTCCGCCTTTGAGCAAAATTTGGAAGATTTGAAAGATTATTTAGGAGACATTGGGGTTGCTGCTGGTTTAGGAGTAGATAATTATAAGCAGGCTTGGGATGGAGCGGTATGGATGTCCCAGGTTTTAGCTGGGGGGGAGATATCTCCAGAGAGGATGCAGGAAATTCTTGACCGGGAGGAAGTAATACGCCGTAAGGATGAGGAAATTGAGGAGAGGGGATTTATAACCGGCATTCCCTTGGCGGTAGCTGAACAGGGGGTTAATCTCGTCACTAGCGTTCTTGCCATGTTTGCCGGTAGGGCGGTTGGCCGGGGAGTAGGAGCGGGAATTGGTGCTTTGGGGGCTACCCCCGTTACCGTGGCCGGGGTGAGCGCTACGGGTTCCGCCATTGGCGAAAGGGGGATGCTCTTCCTACACGCAGCTATGCTTGAGGGGGGGCACGCCATGGTAGATTACGCTACCATGACGGATGAAGACGGGAATTCCATTACTCCTGAGGATGCTGCCGCCTTTGCTTTGATGACGGGAGGGTTGGCAGGAATGGTGGAGGCAGCTACCTTCCCCATCGTAGCTAAGGTTCTTCCAGGTGGTCGTACCTTCCTGCTTAGGGAGGCACAGAGGACCGCCGTTCGTAAACTCCTTGCTAATAAGACTTCCCGCGAGTTGGTTTTGAGGGCATTTAGGGATTTGGGGGTGGCTGCCAGCGTTGAAGCTATTCAAGAGGGTCTTCAAGAGTTTATTCAAATCTTTACGGGGGAATTGGGTAAGTATTCTTCCCCGGACGCCTTTGAGGGACAAGGGCTTGATGACATTTTAAGAAAATTTATCTTTACGGACGAGGAAGGGAATTTTAAAGCTTTAGCCCAAATATGGCAGGCCATGAGGACGGGTGTCCAGGTAGGATTGGGGGCGGGTGGTCCCGCTACCACGGTACGGGTGGTTAAGGCTGTGAAGACCGATGGACGGGGACCGTCCATTGAAAGTGCTTTGCCGGATGAGCCAACGATTACACCAATTGATGAGACGGTCGATCCAAACACGGGCCGTCCTCTAGGTGAGGAGGAATTTATAAATGTCGAGATCGAAGAAGGAGAGGAAGCGGCGGAGGGAGTTGCGAGAGAGGTCGAAGTTCCGATCTCCGAAAGTCCTGAAGACACTGCCGACGCCCAAATCCTCATGCAGGGAGTTGAAGAATCCAACGCCATCGAAAGGGAGCAAAGATTCTTCGACTACATTGGTGAGTTCGCAAAGGGGGCTAAATCAATTAAGCGTACCCCCCAAGAAATGGCTGAATACGTTGAGGAAACGGCTGAAGAATTTTTGGGTAACCAATCATTAAGATTTATACGGGTTGATGCCCAAACCTTATCCAAACATATAAATGAAAATCCGGATGCCTTAGACGATTTTAGGAAGGTCCTTCCGGATTTGGAGGTACGAGTCAACCAGGCGCTGAGGGTGGATGGTGACGTTCTCTTTCCCCTTGGGGAATACGTCGTTTACGTTGGGGGAACGGATAGTCATGGAAAGCTCAAGGAACATCTTAAGCTCCGAGCGGGAGCTACCACCGCGTTTGAAGCGGCCTTTCATGAAGATAATCTTAAGGAAGAAGCCGCCCGCCTCATGGAGAATCAGGTTTTAACCCAGCAGGACCGGGAGGATTTTGAGAGAATTCACGCGGACTTAACCGAAAAATACCGGGCAGAACTGGAGGAAACGGGGAGGGTGGGTAGTAGCCAAGTTATTATCGACCAGGCGGGTCTTGCAGCCCGTGCCGTCATTAACCTTTCCATAGCGTCTGGCAAACCCCTTGAGGAGGTGGCCCCCCCTGGGGTATTTGCTGGCCGGAGGGAGGGGAGGCGTGCCTTCATTGAGATCGAAGGGGGGGAGAGGCCCGTTGGGGGGATTGTTACCCAACCTAGACCTCTTGGTCGGTCTTTTGCAGACCGTGAAATATTTTTAAATTCTCTTGCTGTTGCAGTGGGAGGGGGGGAACTCGTCCCTATACATAAGGCTTTTTCTAGTGAACTAATTTCTGCTTTAAAAAATTCGACATTATTTGAATCTTTAAAGCAGGATCTTCCTTCTCTTCCCTCTGAATTAGGTGAAATTACTGATGAAAGGCTTAGAGAAACAATCCAAGAAGTACTTAAGGAGCAAATGGAAAGAGGAGCAGAGGTAGAAACTAGATTTAGTAAGAAAGTTAAATTTTTAGGTGAGCATACTGATTTAGAATTTGATGTGGACAGTATTGCTCCTAGGATGACTGAGGAAGAGGCGAAGGATCTTGGTGGTCGTGCTAGACCTCTTACTCCTGGTAGCTTTCCTTCTTCACCGGAAGCTATTAGTGGGAAACCTGATATATTAGATCAGCCCGATATGTCTCGTAGGGGATTTCTTAAAATTCTTGGAGCAGCAACGGCAGCGATATCTGTTGGACCGGTAACGGTTAGTAAGGAAATTATTTCTCTTAAAGCTAAGGAGGTTATTGGAATAACCGGTTCTGCCATGCGAAACAGTCATTTTTGGCGTAAGTTAGTTTTTGAACAAGGTACTTTTGCTTTAGAGATGTTAAAAGACTTTAATTTTGACGTTGACGTTGCAGAAACTTTTGAGGAAATAAAAGAGGAAAAAGAAGGATTAAAGACGTTAGCAGAAACTTTAATTAATACGGGGGATATTGAGCCAGAACTATGGAAGACGGGAGACGGGTCGGAGATCGGATGGAATTCACAGGAGCAAGCTTTTGATACCTTCGATTCAGGGGGGAAATTTATTGGACAATTTGAAAACGCTCAGGATGCCTTTCGTTCCGTAGGTGCGGAGGCACCCTCAAATGTGTTGAAGGAATTAGAGGAAGAAGTTAAGCCACCTTCAGAAAAAATTGAGATTAAAGAATTACCGGTTACTACTCGTAGGGGCTTTTTACCTCAACTTTCAAAGATTTTTTCTAAGGAATTGGTTGATGTTCTAGGTAATCCTAAATTATTGGGTAATTTAGTTAAGGAGCTTTCGAAGATTGGGGTAGATTCTACTGAAGAACAAGTGGAGGAAACTGCTACCCTCTTTTTGGAAGAAGAATTCTTAGAAGAGCAGATAGAGGGGGAAGGGGGGGTTATACGGCAGCCTGAGATGAATCGTCGTACTTTCCTTAAATCTCTAGGGATTATAGCTGGATCGATAGCCGTTGTAGGCAAAGAGGTAACGAAAGCCGTTACTCCATCTTTAACTGATTTGGAATTAATTCAATTAAGTCCCGAGGAAATTCCTAACTTTGGAAGAATGACCCAAGCTGAAGGATTTATTGATACTTTTGCGGGGATGGATGAAATTCCTAAAGAAATTAAAATTAAGGTTGCGGGTAGCGTAAAGAAGTTTAATGAGAGATTCGAAGAAGATGAATTTGATGAATTGTTTGAGGAATTCTATGAGGAACATCCAATCGAAGGATTTACGGTTGAAGGATCAGAAGAGGATAGTCTTGTAATTATTAAAGAACCCATTACAAAGAAATTCTTTTTTCAAGTAGGGGAAGAACCTCCCGGATTGTCTAGAGATGATGCTGATATGCTTCGACAGGTTAGTTTTGAGGATGCCCCTACAACTTTAGAAAGGGTTGTAGATTTACTTAGAGACGTGAATCCCACTCTTTTTGAGAAAGTAATTTCGGAGGTTGATAATAAAACTTCCTCAGTAAAACAACTTAATAATAATGCCTCTAAGTTACAACGTGATATTAATATATTAGATGATGAAATTCGATCGGCTAAATTTGAAGATGAAAAGAAGAGGTTAATTAAACAAAAACAGTCTATAATGAAACGCAGAGATAGTATATTAGATGCACTAGATACTCTTAGGGCTCCTCCAAAAGAAATAGGTTTTAAATCTGCTACTCCTCAAATTCAATTACCTAAAATTTTTTCTCAAGAACTTTTAAACGTCGTGTCTTCTCCGGAGCTTCTTTCTAAACTTACAGATGAAGTAATTGCTTTAGGTGAGAAGGTTACTAGTGAGCAGATAGAGGGGGCTTCCCGTCTTCTTCTTGAGCAACAATTGCCGGAAGGGGCCGAACCTGAAGGTGGAATTGAAGTATTGGACCAATTAGAACCGGTTCAGGTTCCTACCTTTTATTCTGCCGTCCTTCGTGCCGTGGAGTTATCCTCCCTCCCTAAAGGGACCCCTGAACAGTGGATGGGTATCATTCGAAAGGCCCCCAACGTTAAGAAGGAAGAATTGGAATTCGTAGATGTAGAGGGATTTCTTGGGGGGAGGGAGAGCGTTACCCGTGGGGAACTCCAGGAATTCATTAGTAAGCATAACGTGAAGATTGAAACAGTTAATTCCGTCGAAAGAGGAGAGTTTGATAGAGAGCATTTTGTTCTTAATGAGATTGATTTTTCTATAAGTAATAATCTTAGAGTGGAAATTCGTGATAGATTTGAAGTTATTTGGGAAAGGGATCATCCGGATAAAATATTGTCCGCTGATGTAATAAGGGAAAGAAATGAATGGGTTGAAGAGCGAATAACCGAAAATCCTCCTCGTGTATGGTCTACTAATTTGGGGTTTGAGATACAGTTTTCTCCTTTAGGTTCAGAGGAGTATAGTATTTCTGGTCCAGATGCGGGATATATAGCTTCCTATACTACTTTTGAAGATGCTGAGGAAGCAATTTTTGAAATAGAACGAGGTGGGGGATTTGCTGAACAGACCGTGGATGGGGGTACGAATTACGTTGAACGTCTCCTGAAATGGTCTAACGCTCCTGAGGGGGTCATCTATAATGAAGAACATTTCGCCGGACATGAAAACGTAATAGGATATTTCCGGGGCAAAACTCGTCAATTCGATGACGTTTCAGCCTTCATTATAGATGAAATGCAGAGTGGGTGGCATCAACAGGGGCGGGATAAAGGGTATATAACTCTACCCCAACCGGAGGTAATCAAGCGAAAAAGGGAACTCAATAGGGAGGCTGCAATATTAAGAAAGAATCTTGCAGATAGAATTGGGGAAGTCATAACTTCTTTAGATATCTATAATTTAAATCTTCTTGATTTTGTGTTAAATCTTAAACAATACGCTGTAGCTAACGGATTTGAGGTTTCTATTAAGGAAAGACTTGATCCTTCAGATTTTGCGCTTCGATTTACGGGGCCTGATTCTATCTCTTGGATGGAATTTATTACAGCTTCTTCGGACTTCAGTGATAAAGATTCTAATTCCAGGCGAGAAGCAATAACATCACATCTTGTACGAAGTAGTGATGCAGAATATCTTAGCTTAATAAAAAAGTTGAATAAGAATCGTTCTGATGTTATTTTTTCAGGAATCTCAAATGTTCCCTTTAAAAACAACTGGCATGAGCTTCTTCTTAAGCAAGCCATTCGTGATGTGGTGGAGGGGGGGCATGACGCAATTGGATGGTCTCCGTCAAGAATAATTTATAAAAGGTATGGAGGTGCTAATTTTAGTTCAATTTCTAAAATTGAATGGGAACGAGACGATGAATCTCAAACGGTTAGATTGGTTGGGCAACCTAGTCATCATAATTTACCTCCCATGGAATTTACTAATATTCCAATTAAAGAGATGGAAGAGTTTATAGGAGCAAGGGGAGTTGCTTCTGATGCTTTAATTCAAGAAATTACGGAAGGAAAGAAGGTTAGTGGAATTCTTACTAAAAAGGATGAAAGCAGCGCACTAGGCTTTCTTTTGGCTAAACCTTTTATACACAATCTGTACGACAAAAAAGCCGTTCAATACATGCGTAAGATTGGCAAGAAGCACGGGGTTACGGTAGAAAAGCGTGTGGATGATGATGGAAACGAGTGGTGGTTTATGCCCATCCCAGACTCTCTTAAGGACGTAGTTCTACGTAAGGGACAGCCACTTTTTCAGGAAGAGGACGGCTCTACTTCCGGGGAAAGTCGGGGATTTTTCTCTCCTGATGAAAACGTTATTGGACTTACGAGTAAAGCGAATTTTTCAACCTTTATGCATGAAATGGCTCACTGGTATCTTCACACTCTTAACCGTCTATCCCAAGACCCAGGAGTTCCCGATGTTGTAAGACAAGACCTAGAAGTAGCTTTCCGATGGATGGGGATTACCTCTTTTGATGAGGTTACTCGCGAACATCATGAGATGTACGCCGATGGATTTCTTAAGTTTCTACAGGAGGGGTCTTCTCCCACCCTTGAACGTAGGATGCAGGCGGTATTTCACCGTTTCCGTAGGTGGTTATCCTCCATTTATAAGGAAGGGCAATTGCCGGAACTTAATGATGAAATCCGGGGACATTTTGACCGCATGCTGGCTACGGACGAGGAAATTGCCCAGGCCCGTGCATCTTCGGGATTCCAACCCGCTTTTGCTTCTGCTAGGGAGATGGGGGTAACGGAACAGGAATTTAATGATTATCTAGATAATGCTGACATGATGGCGTCAGAAGCGAAACGGCGATTAGATGGGGATGAGCTTCGTAGACAAAAAGGAAAGAAAACTAAGGGATATCGTAACCGTTTTGCCGTTGAAAAACGGCGAATTGTAGAAGGAATGAAGAAGCTTCCCGTCCATCAGGCTAAGCAATTCCTCATGCATGGAACTTTGCCTGATGGAAATAAATCCTCCGGAATTCATAAGTTAGATCATAATAAGGTAATAGAGTTATTTAAGGACAATAAAGATTTAATTAGATTTCCCGGTGGTCCGCATACCATTACCGTCCGGGATGGAACGGGACTTGACCCTGAATGGGCCGCTCAGCTTTTCGGATTTGCAGGAGGATTTGAGCTACTTAAAGCGGTATTTGCCCACACCAATGAGAAGGTAAATGTGGAAGCCACAAAGATGGCCGGGCTTAATCTTGAGAAAAAGGGGAACATAGCCCCTGAGGTTGATGATAAAACTACTCGCGCTAACGAAGCTGTTCAAAATCATCATCTAGAAAACGTTCTTCTAGCCGAATTGGAAGCGGCTGAAAGGAAAACTGGAAAGAGGACCATTCCCGTTCGCCGTTTAAAGATTTTTGCTGAGGGGTTCATTAACGATACCCCCGTGGGGAAGATTCGTCCCGAAGAACATCTTCGGGAGGGGAGAAAACAGGCCAACCTAGGAATTTCCGCTGCTAGGCGGGGAGATATGGAAGCCCTAGCGGAAGCTCGCCGCCGTCAGCTTATGTCTCTTTACCTCTACCGTGCCGCTAGGGACAAAACTAAACGTTTGTCTAAAATGGTTACGGATTTAAAGAGGATAAATAAATCTAACTCCCGTAAGGCCATCGGCGTTGAAGCTATGGAACAGATCGACGACATCATGTTTCGTTTTACCCTGACTCAACGCCGTCCTCAGGTGACGGCTAAAACTCAAACCCTTGATGAATACTTGGATACGGTATACCCCGTACGGGTAGACCCAGCGGATATAGAGGGACAGGTACATTATAAATCTCTTCCCTTTGGTAAATTCGAGGCCTTATACGAATCCATTATGTCGTTGGCTCACGTTGGACGTGACCAGCAAAAGATATTGAAGGAAGGTGAAAAGATTGAGCAGGCCCTCTTTGCAGCGGAGCTTAAGGATGTTTTAGAAGAGAATATTCCAGTTTCAGAAGGAAAGATAGAGTTAGACGATCCCTTCTTAAAACCTGTGTCCGATACCATACTATCCCTTCATGCCTTAATACGCCGGATGTCCCATTTGGCTAAAGTAATGGACGGATTCAAGGCCAACGGTTTTGTCTTTAGGAATTACATACTTCCTGCCGCTAAGGGGAGTGATGATTATTTTTCCCGTATGCGGGACATTACGGATAAGGTTGCTAAGTTATATGAGAGGTATGAAGGTCGTGACCTTAGACGGAAGATCCCCATTAAGAATGAAGAATTTTCCCTTCGTAAAGAGAAGATGTTGGCCATCGTTCTTAACATGGGTAATGAGGAGAACCTTGATCGTCTTTTGGAAATGGAACAGTACCATAACCACATTAGTGCAAAATCCCTTGAGAACATAAAGAATTCCCTTGAGAAGAAAGACATGGATTTTATTCAAGGAATATGGGACCTCATGGAGTTCCAATGGGATGACGTGGTTGCCTTGGAGAGGCGAACGACGGGGAGGACCCCTAAGAGAGTGCAACCGACTGCCATAGTAACTCTTTGGGGTACTTACCGTGGTGGGTATTATCCCATCGTTTATGACCCCCGGAAGGTATCGAAGGAGGAAAAGAGAAAGGCTCGCCGTAATCTTACCGCTGAAGAATTTCTTAAACAAAGACAAGGATACGCTTTCGCCATGACTAGCCGGGGGCATACCCTCCCCCGCAAATCGTCTGCCGGTCAAATTCTTAATCTAGACATGGCCTCCGTCATCAGTAGGCATTTTGACGACGTTATTCTTGATATTACTCATCGTGAAATCATCATGAATTTTAATAAGATGATGCAGAACAATGAAATTTCCGGTACTATGCAGAAGCACCTAGGGAATGCAGCGTATCGATCAACCTTTGTTAATTGGGTTGATCGTATGGCGCAATCGGACGACATTCAGAGAGATGCATTTCAAAAGATGGTAGGGCGTTTTAGACGGGGTATAGCTGCCGCCACTATGGGATTCAAATGGACCACCATTATTCAACAACCCGTAGGGATAACCCAATCCGTTGTTACCATCGGCCCCACTGCAATTTGGAACGGTATGGGGCAGATTTATCGAGCCATTGAACAGGATCCCGTCACCATGTCGGGAATTCGTCAACTTCTCAAGGACGTTACGGAACTTTCCCCCTTCATGAATAATCGCACCCACCGGGTAAACCGGGAAATTGATGAGCTATTCCGTAACCGTACTAAATTTCAAACTCCCTCTAAGATCGTTAATAGAACTCTCTCCTGGGTGGAAGTTAATATGTTTATGCCGTTGGCTAAACTTCAATACGTGGTTGACTTAATCACTTGGCTTGGTGAATTTAATAAACATCAAATCGCGGGGGAAGACGTAGAAACGTCAAAAGCTTTAGCCGATAGAGCCGTTAAGGAATCTCAAAGTAGTGGAGCGAGAGTTGATTTATCCGCCTTTGAAACGGGACCGGAAACGGTGAAGATATTTAGTACCTTTGCCAATTTCTTTGGTTCTACCTACAATCTTACTGCTGACTCCATAACGAGAGCCAAATTATCTGAAGATAAATTTGCCTTCGCCCATCTTTTAGGAGATTTCCTTCTTCTTTACACCTTACCTGCCGTACTGGTCGAAGCTATCCTTCTGCGGGGTATCGGTGAACCCGATGAGCCGGAAGAATGGGCCGCATGGGCGGCTAAGGCCCAATTTCGTTATATGGCCGGGACGATACCCGTCTTAAGGGATATTTCTGGATATCTTGAGTATGAGGATTCCGCCCCCGCCGGATTGGCTACGAAGGAAATTGCGCAATTCGGCCAAGAGGCGTACGAGGCTATAGCAGGATTAACACGTGGGGATTTATCTGAATTTGATATGACCCTTCTTAAAAAGTCCCTAATGGTTGAATCCATTGTGGGATTTAGATTCCCCGCAGCGCAGATTAATACGACGATTAATCAGGCAGAGAAGATGATGGATGGTGAAATTAAAAATCCTTACCTTCTCTTATTGAGAACTGAGGAATAACGTTATGCCGTTAAGTTCAACTACTACGAAAACAGCGATTTTTGCGGGGAACGGCTCTACTACCTCCTTTTCCTATGGTTTCATTGCTGACGCTGAAGGTGACGTTGAAATTATTCTCATCACCAATTCTACCCGTGCCGAGGTAATTCAAACTATTGTTACTCACTACACCCTAACTGGGATTGGTAACGTTCTTGGTGGTAAGTTTAACATGGTTACGGCACCAACTTCTTCCCAAAGCGTTATGGCCCGGAGGAAACCCACCCTCACTCAGGGAACCAATCTAATCACCCAGGGGGCGTATAGTGCGGATACTCATGAAGATATCGTTAATAAAAACGTTCAAATTTCTCAGTACATCGATGAAATCTTAGGACGGGGGGTTACCGTTGCCATTGGTGGGACTCTTGGTTCCGGCTTAGAACTTCCCGAACCCGTAGCAAGTAACGTTCTTGGTTGGAATGCTGCGGCCACCGCCATCGTAAATTATACCAACGCCGCCGTTGGGATTCCCAATACCCATGTGGATAATGTTTTAATTAAAACAGATGGAACCAATTCGGGGGACTACCAGGTTACTGGGCTTGTCGTATCCGACGGTAATAACATTAGTGGAATTAATTCCCTCTTCTTAGATGAGCAAGCTGCTGCCGACGCTGACGTAGTGGGTGATGGACAAGTATGGGTTAGAAATGATGCACCCAATACCCTTATGTTCACAGACGACGCTGGAACTGACCACGTAGTTTCAGGCGCTACGGCTTTGAATGGTTTAGGTACAGTAGACACTATCCCACTTTGGACGCCGAATGGGAATACGTTGGGGAATTCGGCGCTTACTCAATCGGGATCTGATTTGACTGGTGCAGGGAACTTGACTTTGCGAGGAACTGCGTTGTTATTAAGTAGCAGCACGGGAGCTGGAGTAAATAGTTTAGCTGTTGTTAATACTGATGCAATAA
>LAZR01000370.1_pt1 | contig 40263 bp, 61 predicted proteins | sample 329461 | NCBI WGS metagenome assembly LAZR01 (sample SAMN03002196, study PRJNA259156) | marine sediment metagenome | biome: sea floor; feature: Hydrothermal impacted sediments; material: marine sediment; isolation source: Loki non-amplified sample from Loki's castle hydrothermal vent sediment ...
ACCTGCGGCTGGTGCGGGCCACGCCGGTGATCTTCAACGAGGGCGGCAAGCCGAACCGGGCCTGGGATTACTACGAGCACAGAAGCAGCCACTCGCAGCTCGAGGATCCGTACAACCTGGGCGGCGGGCAGACGACGATCACCGTGACCCGCAAGGTGCCGGTGTTCGCCCCGGACGACGACTCGGAGGCGGGGTACTGGACGGTGGAGAGCGCCCTGCGCTACCTGTGCCACTTCCACGTGCCCGGCCCGATCGACACGATGGACTTGGGTATCGAGGACATGACCCACGAAGAAGCACTAGAGGAGCTGGAGGGACTGTCTAAGACCCTCGCTCGCGCTAGACAGCAGGAGATCGTAGTCGACGATGTTCCTGTCGACTATCCCGAGGACGACGAGCCCCCGGAAGAGACTGAAGATACTGAGCTTTCAACCGAAGAGCTGGACAACTTGATCGATAGAGAACTGGAGGAGTGAGATGAGTGAAGAGTTCAAGGTAGGTACGACGGTGCGAAGCAAGGCCGGAGGACCACTGATGACCGTGCGTGCTGTGAGTAACACGATGAGCACATGGATCGAATGCCAGTACTGGAGCGAGGTGAACGGACAGTTTGTCAGCACGTCCTTCCGCCTTGAGGAGCTGGTTGATGTTGATCAGAAAGAGCAGACCGTTCGGGAGTTGGTGGAGAAGCTGGAGAACTTGAAGGCCAAGAACGCCACGAGTGCTCAAGTTGACCTCGCCGGGATGCTCAAGAAGTACTTCGCCTCGAAAGAAGTAGAGTGAGAGACTTCTTCATCGGGCTGGCAGGAGCATTCACAGGGATTGCGATCATGATGTTTCTCGCCTCTATAGCTCTACTCGCACGGGTGTTCTGGTGATAGTTCTCTAGATCGTCTGGCACGGTGACGGCTTCGGTCACAACTGGATCGTGAAGATAACCGGGGACAAAGAGCACGCGGACCATCTAGCTGAGGCCCCAGGTAAGCGTGGAAGAGGTTGAGGTAGAAGACATCGGGAAGGCTATAGAAGCGGCTCTGACGAAGGGGTGCTGGTGATGCAGGTAGATATGACCCCGAGAGGGTGGAGTGGCTATGACAGAGGGCAGATCGCTGCGGTCATAGCCTATCTGCTTGAGAAGTGGCCGATAGCAGAGATACGTACGTCTCGGCAGAAGTTGATCGTAGACGTGGATCGCCAGCCTTTCGTATCATCAGAAGAGGTGGAGGAGGCTCGTCGAACGATCGCTGAGCTAGGACCATGGGAGAAGACAGGTTCTCAAACTTGATACGGATATGGAGGGGCGATGATAAAGCTGATGATCCGCGTGCTGGGAAAATCCACGATCGGGTGTCTCAATCACAGAGGACTGATTCCGAATAACGCGATGAGTCAGATCCGATGAGAGTACGAGTCATAGATAAGCCTCCGATCGAAAAGAAGCACGGAGTCAAGCTGGGGAACGAGTACGAGGTTCTTGGCGAGACTGAGAGGCATACTTACTCGGACGGGTCACCGAAGAGGCACTCGCACAATAGATCTGTCTGGATCATGGGTGCGGCAGGAGAGAAGGTGAAGCTCTTGCGCCACGAGTGGGAAGACGCCGATGACTCAGCGTGAGGCAAAGAGACGAGTACTTCGGTACTGGGGAGCTGCTATGCAGATCGAAATAGCGTCGTTCCTCTTGGAGGAAGAGGATGTTGAGGATGATGACTGGGCACGTCTTTGGGACGCACAGGTCGAGTTGGGTGACGAGCTGATACGACGGGGTGAGAGTTCGCCTAAGTAACGTCTGATCGCACAAGGCATAGGCTGGAGGTGCTTGATGATTACGGTTGTAAAGAACGGTGCGGATCAGATTATGATTGGGCTGGCGGAAGTGAGCTTGGATGCAGTGCTAACCATCGATTCAGGGGGCATGCGAATCGTGATCGGGAGAGAAGGTCAGCTCGGGAAAGATGAGACTCCCGACCGATACAAGACGTGGATCGACGGCTACATCGCAGGTAGGTTGTCAGCGAGAGAGAAATGACTGAACAGACCACGAAGACACCTGGACCTTACGAGGCTGTCGTCCTCGCTGACTCTATCGCGTCGGGTGTTCGCCTGACTACGCTCTGCTGCACGTTCCCTCGGATCGTGCTTGCTGAGTTCAATACGCATCGGGTATTCAGTCGTAACTCTGCCAGCTCGCGCGCGATCCCGGTGAAGAGGCGCATCGCGCAGATCCAGGCGAACCCTTATGTTCCTCTCTCGTTCGGCAAGAACAAGCGTGGGATGCAGGCAAAGGCCGAGGAGGTCGCCGACGCCGAAAAGGCGCGTCTCTCGTGGGCGTTGGCCCAGGACTACGCGTGTCTGCAAGCTGCAAGCCTCGCGTCGATCGGTCTCCACAAGCAGTGGGCGAACCGGCTCCTTGAGCCTTTCGCCTGGCACACGGTGATCGTGTCGGCGACAGAGTGGGACAACTACTTCGCGCTTCGCGATTCGGAGCACGCGCAGCCAGAGATCGCGAAGGTCACGCGGGCGATGAAGATCGCGAGGATTGAGAGCACGCCGATCGAGATGGATCCGGGTGACTGGCATCTACCGCTCTGCGGCATCGCAACTGCACGTCGCGCGGAGGACATCGACACACTCGTCAAGCTCTGCGTCGCGCGCTGTGCCGCCATCTCCTACGAGCGGCACATGGAGCAGAATGTCGAGAAAGCACTCGACCGCTACGATAAGCTCCTGTCAGCGGGGCACATGAGTCCCTTCGAGCACGCTGCCGTCGTCGGCACACCACATCCGGCCTACGGCGGAGAGGTGTACGTGAGCGGTGACAGCTTCACCGCTCAAGGTCCGTTCATCGGCAACTTCCGTGCGCCTTGGATCCAACATCGTAAGATGCTTCCTGGTGAGGCAGTCTTCGGGAGCATGATTGATGAGTGAGTGTATTACTGAAGACTGTCACGCCTTCAGTACCGCGGGATCAATCTACTGTAACAAGCACTACCACTCTCTCGGTGACAACGAGGATAACCAGATGTCTGTGTGTAACGTCGGAGGATGTGAGAAACCTACGACAGAAAAGTCGATCTACTGTTTAGATCACAAGTACCCTCAAGGTCATCCGTTCGTTGCTAATGAGCAAGCTGTTCGAGAAGGGCTCAAAGGAGTTATGACGGTGGAGTTCGCTGGTAAGCATTTCGAACCGCATGAGCTTGTTATGCTTTTTGAGGACGGGCCTACGTGTTCGCTCCGAGACTGTACTGATCTTGTTTTCGCCGACAGTCTGTGTCGTGGACATTGGGGTCCACCAGACGAGCCAGTGGCTGTAAATCACCCAGCGCATTACGGAGGCAAGGACAATCCGTACGAGGTGATCAAGGTCACTGATGTGTGGCTGACCCTCGAAGAGAACATCGGAGCAATGAAGTTCAACGCGATCAAGTACATCGCACGAGCAGGGAAGAAGGAAGATCTTCTCAAGGATCTGAAGAAGGCTAAGTGGTACCTGAATCATCTGATCGAGAAGCTGGAGGAACAATGAGTAGGAAGTCATCGTGTGAGGTCACGTGCGACGGTTGCTCTAAGACCAGTCAGGAGAAGGACGAGCATGACATCCCTGAAGGTTGGACACATATCGCGATCCAGCAACCTAAGCTCACTACGGGTCTGGGTCGCCGGCCTAGTGACTACAAGACAAAAGAGATCGATCTCTGTAAGCAGTGTGCTACACAGGAGCATCTCAAGCTTGTGATCGAAGTTATCACCAAAGCAAAGGGATGGCTGCGATCGAAGCCCATCGCGGAGCTGGCATGACTGACGACAACAAGATCGACAAGGGGACACTGATCCCGATCACCACCGACGAGGTGGAGCAGGACGAGGCGATCAGGTTGTCGACGAAGGCTGCGCTGAAGATTCTGCGAACCGACAAGATCGCAGCACTCGTACTCGGTGTGATCATAGACAACGAAGACGGAACCATGAAGTTCATCCAGGGTAAGATGAGCGGTGTCCACGAGTGCATGGTCGTTGGTATGATCGAGGAGTTGAAGTTCGGCTACATGCACCAAGAACCTGGTGTGATCAATATCGAGGACGACTGATGAAGATCGTACTGAAGAGAGACTCTGCTAGAGTACCAGACGAGGAGATCGACACTTCGGGGATGCCTGAAACTCTAGTCGAGATCCACGAGGCGTACGCTGGTCCGATCTTCGTAACAGACCAAGGCGAGTTCCTCGTAGTCATGCGCGACAATGGGATCGAAGTCTGGTGGAACAATCGGTGTGTCTGGTCTTCCACACGGCTGATCCCCATTATTCCGGACGAGATCACCGTGCGTGGGCTGAAGGGGCCGCAGGCGAAGGTTCCTACTATCGACGAGATGTACGAGATACTCGCTCGGTTCTGTGCATCTCACTTTGGGAAACGGGGGGAGAAGGCCCGGATCTCGATACCTGCGAATCCCAAGTATGACGACGATCTGATGCTGATGGCGTTCATCGAGTCGTACACTTGTCTGCTATCGGAACATCGCCGGATCGAACGTGCATGTGACCAGCTTGAGGTCCAGCTCGCCGGATGTGGTGTGATCGCTCAGGGCTACGGCAAGAGCGACGAGGTGAAGAGTGGTGATTACGGATGGAGTGGATCGTACGAAGATGTGAAAAAGCTGCGAGTGAAGATGGAGAAGCTGGAGGAACTTTTGCGTCCTCTACGACCGGGAGAAGATTGATGCCGAAGAAGATCGAGCTCTCTCCATACCAGCGGATCATGCGTAATGCTTATCTCGGGAAGGGAGTACGGTTGAATGCTCGGGAAGTGATGGAGTTGTCGTTCGATGAAGCGATCAAGACTGCTGCTGCCGGTGATGATGAACAGGACGAAGAGGATGTAGAGATCTGGCTTCCTGATGACTGACAAGTGCAGACATTGTAGGCTGCCGAATCGAGACGACGGTTACGACGCGTGTCTTGGAATGATCGTAGGCGCGATGAATGCGTGTTGCGGTCATGGTGACGTCAAGTGTGCCTACATCCAGTACCGAGCCGAAGATGCACCTGACGCGATAGGTACGTGGAACTGCTGGTGCGTCATCGGCGATGCCACTGAACGTGGGAAGTGTTCGCAGTGCGGGGACGAGCGGACGTTCCGCATCTCCGGTGAAGAGGTGGTCTTGTTTCTCAAGGTGGTGGATTGATCTCGTGCTACGCTGTCTAGATGCTCCTCACCGACCAGACAGAAGTTCGTATGGCTCTCGACCGCTATCGGCGAGTCAGGGCCAAAGTCGCACGGCGCAATCCCAACGAGTGCGTAGAGTTTGTACTCAAGGACGAGACAACGCAGAAGCCTGTGAAGCAGGCGATGCATCACGAGAGGATCCAGCGCTCGTTCACCGAGGAAGATCGAGTCATTGTCTGGTCGCATGTCGGCGCCGGCAAGACTCAGCAGGCGATTGGCAGACTCCTCTACGAGATCGGGAACGACCCACTTCAGCGTTGGATTGTCGCGTCACGAGGCATGACGCAGTCCACGAAGATTGTTCGGCAGGTCAGGCAATACATCGAACAGTCGATCGAGCTGCGCGAGGTGTTCCCTCACTTGAGGCCGAGCAGAGGCGACCCCTGGACCGACACGCAGATCACAGTAGACCGACCGGGGCGACCAAAAGACCCGACGCTTCGTGCGATTGGCACCGACACAGCGACTACGTTGGGGACGCGAGCCAATGGAGCACTGCTGGATGACGTGCTGAGCTGGGACAACACGGCCACACCGCGACAGCGAGAGAAGCTGTGGGAGTGGTACAACGCGAACATCGTGTCGAGGTTGGAGCCCGGAGCGAAGGTTTGGTGCATTGGCACCGCGTTCCATCCAGAAGATCTGATGCACCGGATGGCGAAGCTGAAGTCGTTCAGCTACTACAAGTTCCCCGTCATCGATCCCGCGACGGGCAATCCCATGTGGCCGGAGAAGTGGGGGCACGCTAGGATCGAGGAGCGACGTAACGAGACTACTCCGCACGAGTTCGCTCGCACGATGCTGTGCACTCCGCTCGATGACGCGCGAGCCAGATTCAAGCGGGCGTGGATCGATCAGTGCATGGCGAGGGGTGACGGGAAGAAGAGCGCCTTCGCACTCAAGTCGGTTCCGCTAGGCTACAGAGTCTACACTGGAGTGGATCTGGGGCACCGTCAGAAGAAGAACAGCGACGAGACTGTGTTGTTCACGATCATCGTGCACCCGAATGAGGACCGCGAGATTCTCTGCATTGAGTCCGGCCGATGGACTGGCGGTGACATCGTCGACAAGATCATCGATACTTACAATCGGTTCCTCGGGATCATGGTCGTGGAGAACAACGCGGCTCAGCAGTTCATACTGGATTTCACCAAGAAGAAGAGTGCTGTACCCGTGGTCCCGTTCACCACGGGTCGGAACAAGCTGCACCCTGAGTTCGGTATTGAGGGACTCGCAGCTGAGATGGCGAACAGCAAGTGGATCATCCCGTCAACAGGGGGTATCCCTGCGAACCATCAGATCGCGTCTTTCATTGAAGAGATGATGTACTACGACCCGAGGTCGCATACAGGGGATCGACTGATGGCTGCCTGGTTCGCTAAGGAAGCGTCACGTAAGAAGCCGAAGCGATCCGGTCGCGGACGGATTGATCTGCTGTCACGCTAACTCGTGAGCATCCGCACAAGGCATAGGTTGTGGCTAGCTACAACGAGTTGCAGTGTGCTCTCGAACATGAGCACGTCTACACGCGTCTTGAGATGGGACTATTCCATTTTGAGGCTACTGAGGAAGAGCGAGATGCTCTTGTCGTAGCAACGTGTCTACTTGCGTGGGAAGATCGAAATAACATTTTGTTCTTTGTAGTAGATCGAGCGAAAACTAGACTAGGTATCGAAGTATGAGCAACTGGATGGAGAGGGCTCAGTTCAACTTCGTGGTTGACGATGCCGGCGTCAAGGGATCTTCTGGACTGAAGAAGAGAAGTTGCTCTATGTGGAAAACGCCGATCAAGAGAACAAAGACGCTCTGGTGGTTGCGACTGGACTTGAAGACTGGAGTGCTGCTGATGCTGTTATATCCGTAGTGATCGATCGGGTGTTGGAATGAGTGAACTCTCAAACAAGCTTACTGCTCGTGCCAGGATCTTGCATCGCACTCGTTTCGCACTAAAGGCGTTCGGGTACAACAAGATGATCACGTGGATCGAACAGAACGTGGATCGCGAGAACCAAGATGCTATTCTGGTTTTGTACCAGATGGCTATAGATCGATCTGACTACGCAGGTCCGTACTACGAGTTCGATCGCGCGGGACCAGAAGCTCGTGTTCTACAGGAACTCATGACACCGATCCTCAAGCGTGCAACTGAGCAAAGCTTCAAGACTCAAAGAGAACGCTACATCGAGTCTAAGAAATGACTCCTGAAGAACAGAAACAGACGATCATAAATCGCACGACCGTTGCTCTTGTGACCTTCGGGTACCACTACACAGCTAGTTGGATCAAGGAGTACCTGACGATAGAGGAGTGTGAAGCGGCGATCTCACTTTACCAGATAACCCACCTTGCTGAGCTTGCACGTTTCGGTACGTCGAGCGAGCAACTTGCAGTCGACGACATCATGGGTGGTGTCTACGAGCGCAATCCCGAGTTTAGAACACAGTATTGGGCGGGTCTTGCGAATGGGCGAGGCCAGCACCGGTGACTCAGAGGATCAAAGACGCGTTCGCTGGTGCGATCAAGACCGGATACGCGCCCGACATGACCTCGAAATCACGGAGAGCTGCGCGAGCGATGCTTTGGAGTTGGTTCGAGAATAGTTGGAATCGTCGCGATCTGGACGTGAGCCTTACGCATTGTCTGGAGTACATTGAGTATGCCTCTGAAGAGGAGAAGGATGCGTTGATCGTTGCTCGTGCTCTAAAAGACAACAAGGCTGCGGCAGACATCAGCGACAGGATCTTGGAGCGTTACCGTGATGAGTCTTGAAGCCATCCGCGATAACCTAGACGAGATCATTGGTGCGACGGTCGCGATAAGGTGGCTGGTGTTTGTTTCGGAAAAAAACTATGTCAGAGCGAACAGAATCGCATCGCAAGCTTCTTCAAGAGAACGGCAAGCTATTGTCGCAGCGCATAAGCTCGGAGACGCTTTGGCAGTGATCGACATTGTGAGTGTTATTCAGGCTAGATTGAATAGCCATGGGTGACCTTGACCGACCGAATCGCGTGATCCGTAATGCAGAGCACGGGTACTACAAGCGGAACTGGAAGGTGTCGCCCTCGGCCGGTACGCATCGACATCCGCTCTATGGCACGATCCAGAAGATTCAGAGTCTGAACGTGAATGGACGGTGGGAGTACCGAGCGATCAGCAAGTCGCTGCGGGATGTGGGGATCCGCGAGGGTTGGCTGTTGAAGAAGTGGAGTAAGCTCGAAACAGCGAAGTACGGTCTGTGGTGTATCTGGAAGCAGGCGAGCAAGCTGACCGATCGGTACGTGTTGATTACTGGTGGTCGAGTAACCACTCTTGAGACGATGGGGCCGGACGTGGTGGTCAGGATCCCTGTTATCGATAAGTACTACGCCGACGAGATCTGGGACTATTTACTCGACGCGATCAGTAGCATCGCTCATGTCAAGATGGTGGGACAACGTGTGTTGGAAGACCCCGAGTTGCAAGAGGCTGTGATCGTCGCAGGGCGACTTAGGATGCGTGAGGAGATCGAGGCTTTGGCCGGATCGGTTCTCAGCGAGCTAGAGGTGCGCGACGCGTTTGTTGCATCCGGCTCTTGGTTAGGATAGAGTTCACAATGCGCTAGATTCCTCTACCACCCTCAATCTTCGTCATGCTCTGGACAGGCGGGTTGCTTCGGCGACTCGCCTGTTCTCTATTGGTGGTGTACCCTTCGCGAGGATAGGAGAAGTCTATGAGCATTCACCAAGCGGAAGTCGATATCTTTGGCGTTGCGAGCTATCCAGCTACGGCTCAGGTCATTGTCCCCTTCCAACCAAGAGAGATCTTGATCGTCAACATGGACACGTCTGATGACGTATTTGTTAGTCTCGATGGGACGACCGATCACGCGCATCTTCTCGGAGGCGATTCCGTGAAGTTTACCCAAACGGTGAAAAAGATCTTTTTGAAGCGAGGTGCTGTTGGTACAACTCCGACAAACGTCCAAGTAATCTCGGAGGGTTGATCGATGGTTGACTTCAACAGAGACGCTTCTGTAGGTGCAGATGATCGCATCGACATAGTGACACCGATCGGTGTCATGTTGATGTGGATGACAGACGTAGCTCCAGTAGGTTGGAAGATCTGTGATGGCACAGCCATCTCTAGGACTACCTTCGCAGATCTTTTTACTCTTCTAGACACGACGTACGGGATCGGCGATGGGTCTACCACGTTCAACTTGCCTGATCTACGTGGTCGGTTTGCTCGTGGTCGAGATGCAGGAGCGGCTGTAGATCCCGATGCAGGTGCTCGCACAGACAGAGGTGACGGCACAACTGGGGATGTAGTTGGCACGAAGCAGGCAGAAGACTTCAAGGCTCATACGCATGTGATCCAACAAGACCTGAATGGATCGCCAGGGGTTCTCCCTGACAGCATCGCGGCCAATCAGGGCACTTCAGCTTTTGTCGCCAACAAGGCACTCGCAACAGGTGGAAACGAAACACGTCCAACCAACATCAACGTCAATTATATCATCCGCGCTAGCTGATGATCACAGACGAACAGGTCGGTAAGCTGGTCGTCGACCAAGCTCGATGTAAGCAGCGTAGTGAACAGATCGAGCAAGACCTGACGGTACTAGGTACCGAGGTGAAGCGGATGTCGTTGTCTTACCAGAGCTTGGAAAAGTCGATCCTAGAGATTGCCAACGACGACAAGGAAGTGTTGGCAGCTCTTGGCGTGGATATAGGTGATCTGCTAGAGAGTGTCGATGGTAAGGAGAACGATGACGACAAGCCGGGATTGAAGAAGCGCACAAAGAGCTTGGAAACGCAGCAAGGCGAAGACAACAAGACGCGGTCGTTGGTGAAGATTCTAGCAGTGATCGCCACTGTACTACTTCTTCCTGCTGGTGGTTGGTTGGGAAACAATCTGTGGGATCACTACAAGGATCAAGGAGTACGTCTTGATGAGATCGGAGGTAAGGCGACTGCGACCGATGCTGCGCTCGAACGACATGAAGAACAGGTGGGGCATGAGGGATTGCGTGTGCAAGTAGGAGCTACCGAGCGGAGTATCTCTTCTATCGACACGACCCTTGAAGCGATTCAGACTGCGCAGAAGCAGGCTCGAAGAGAGAACCATACAGCGCATGAGCGCTTGGAATATCAGATCAGGAGAAGCAACAGATGACCAAGAAGCAGGCTAAGAAGAAGCTCGATCTACCGCAGGCAATCGTATTCGCTGCGGTTGTGCTCTCTATCGCTGTGGTCCTCGGCCTCGTGTTGACCTGGGGGCCGGAAGATTCGCGCACAGAAGTGACACGGTGGGTCGCGCTTGCGATCACCTCCGGTGGTGCTCTCATCGCACTCGCGCGCGGGAAGATGTTCGGCGATGGAGAAGCAAAGTGAACATTGAGTGGACCATGAAGATTCGGCCTGTCACCGAAGAGGAGAAGGCTGAGAATATGCCTGAGACCGGTAGGTTGACTATCGACTCTACGGGCAAAGAGGTCGAGACATTCCACCCGGAAGACGAGCCAGCCTACCGGATCGATTGGAGGCATCAGATTCTTTCTGGCACTGATGAGGGGAAAGAACTCGGTGGAGCAGTTATCTGTACTTCTGCCGAAGGTGATCTGTTCTCTTCGATCGGGCAAGCTGCAAATCACGCTCACATGTCGATCGAAGAGTACGGAAAGAAGAACCTATGACTGACACGATCTACTATCCTCTACTCATGCTCGCTCTTCTTGCTGTCTACCTGGCGCTTCCAGGCTGTGGAGGAGCAGTCCAAACACACTCCACTGCGATCCGTGTGAGTGCCGGTACCATCGCTGTCGGTGGCGCTATGATCAGCGAAGCTCGATCACAAGCGCTCGATCGCATTACCGAAGAGACCGAAGGTCAGCCACGTGAAGAGCGTGCAGAAGCTCTACGCGAAGAGTCTGCTCGATGGGATCCGATCGGGGCCACTATCAACACTGGTAAGGAAATCCTTCAGGCGTGGCATGACACTGTGGAAGCAATCGAGGCTGGAGCTGAGAACCTCTGGGTACGTGTTCCGTTGCTAGTCGGGCGGCTCGTTCGATTATGGAACCGCACGGTAGAGCTGGCACGAACGTTGGGGGTGGATCTTCCAGTGATTCCATCTCAGGTCACGGCGATCGTAGGATCGTTCGGAGGTGGGTGATGGAACAGGCGATTCTCAGTATCATCGGGGCTGGGCTAAAAGCTCTTGCGCCGAGTGTAGCGAAGGCGATTACGGGAGGGCAGACTCCAGAGGACGCTCTCAAGTCGGCACAAGATACGATCGATGCCATCAAGGAGCCGGGTGGCAAGGATGGTGATTGGGCGAAAGATCTAGACGGTAGGATCGAGAACCTGCCTGAAGACACAAAGGGATGAGGTCTTTCGAGTAGAGGTCCAGTCGGCTGCACGGATGGCTTCTCTCGTGCTATGGTTGGACCTCTACTCGAAGGAGAAGCCATGGATGAGAAGAAGGAAGACGCTACGGGCCCCCGGAAGGATCGCGATGCGACCCGTGTGCTACCGGAAGACAAGCCACCTGGAGTGAGTCTTGTAGATCCCACTGTGGGTCGCATGGTGCACTACTACCCGACCAACGCTGATCTGCTTCAGTTCACAAATGACGCACAGCGTGCAGGAAGAATGATCTACGGTATCGTGCTTGGAGTGACTCCTCTCGCTGCGATCATCGTTGCTACCTTTCCTGGCGATCGAGTCAGCCTTCGGGTGATGCTCGATGCACCCACGGTCCCTGCTCACATCCTTCGGGTGATGCATTCCGAGAAGCCGTGTATCGGGCGTTGGTCGTGGCCTCCGCAGGTACAGCTGCGTAAGTCGACCGTAGCAGCCTAGTCGGCTATCCTCGCTTCATGGGTGAAGAAGCGACGCAAGAAGAGGTAGATCGATGAGCAGCGGAACTCCAGTAAATCCCGCAGCGGGATCGAACTTTGTCTACAGCAACATGTCCTCGCAGGGCATCGAGCAAGGGACAGTACCTGCTCATGGACCAGCCTTTGCGCTCAGTCCACGTCAGATGGATCTGGGAGCGTACTGGAGCTACTACCGATGTCGGAACTACGACACGCGGACTGTGGATTGGAACGGTCAGCCTGTCACCTCCGGACTAGACCACGAAGTGATCGTCTCGCAGGCGTACACTCCTCCCGGTTTCTACGACGCAGGAGCCAACTATCCGATCAAGTTCCGTCGTCCGTACGCACCCTACTACCTCGCCAAGATCATCGTTGATCGTTTTAGCGGACTACTCTTCTCGACTTCACGCCAGCCTTCGCTGACCTACGCTGGCGACGAGCAGACCGAAGACTACATGCGCACGGTGGCTAAGGTAGGTCGGCTCTGGCCTGCGATGGCTCAGGCGCGTCGGTTCGGTGGTGCCATGGGATCGGCAGCGATCGGGTTCTCCATCGTGGCAGGTAAGCCTCGGTTTGAAACTCACGATCCTCGTTGGACACAGCCTACCTTCAAAGATCGACACGAGCTGATTCTACGGCAGATCGAGAAGCGATACGTCTATCCACACTACGTTCGCGATCCGAATGAAGGCGAGTGGATTGAAGTCTGGTTCTGGTACCGTCGTGTGATCAACGAACATATCGACGAGGTCTGGGAGCGGGTGCCTGTAGAGGACGGTGAAGAGCCTATTTGGGAGCACCACGAGTCCAGTAAGGTCGAACACGGGCTAGGAATCTGCCCTGTCGTGTGGATTCAGAACACACCAGAAGAGGACGACATCGACGGTGACCCTGACTGCTGGGGGATCTTCGACATTATCGAGGAGCACGATGCGCTCATATCGCAGGCTAGCCGTGGTGTGAAGGCGAACTGCGATCCAACTCTGTGGATCTCGTCTGATGAAGAAGTCGACGGTCCAATCCAAAAGGGTAGCGACAACGCACTGAAGTACGAGAAGGGATCGAACGCACGGTATCTTGAGATCACTGGAGCAGGACCAAGGGCTGCGACTGAGATGGCTGGCGAGCTACGAGAACGTGCGTACGAGATTGCCGCTGTGGTACCAGACGATATTTCGGCTATCGAGAAGACGGCTACAGAGATCAGAGCGAGGATGGCTCGGATGACTGAGAAGGCCGACTCGCTACGTGAGCAGTACGGTGAGATGGGGATCAAGAAGCTGCTGGAGATTGCAGAGTTCGTGATCCGTCAAACTGTAGGCACGAGAAACGTAGAGCGGGAGTTTTCTGATGGGGACAACGTAGAGTCGATCCGCAAGACAATGCGTGTAACATCAACGCTGGAACTTCCTCCTCGATACGAAGAGTCTGACGAGGGCACCAAAATTCCGATCCCACGTGTGCTCGGACCCGGATCGTACTTGGAGTTGAAGTGGCCTCGGTACTTCGAGCCTACTCTCGAAGAGATCAGCAAGGCAGTCCTAGCCGCTGTCGCTGGGATCTCGGGTGGCGTGATGGACATGAAGATGGCGATCGCCTTCCTGAAACAGTACCTTCCGATCGAAGACGAAGAGGCTATCGTCAAGCGGCTAGAAAAAAAGATGGAAGAGACTGAACAAGACATGACGCAGTTCCAGATGTTCACGTAATGTCTACCTCGATCATCCACAGAGGGCGGGTTCTCTGGACAAACGAGCCGTGGCGAAGGCGGAAGCCTCTGTCGCCTGTCGTCGATGACAAGTACATACTCCCTGTGACGTACGACCCGCCGAAGCCACCTGCGATCGGAGGGACTTACTACGACGAGAATGAAGACTTGCGTTACCGGATTACAGGTCCGCTCGATCCGCTCCAAGGCTGGTGCATCATCGACACACTGGTGAAGCACTACAAGCTTCCCGCGAAGGTGATCCACAAGTGGGCTCGCATGGGTCTGATTGATCCTGCTATCGAGCACGGGTCAGCTGTTCGTCGCTACTACGTGCGGAATCCACGTGAGGTGGAGAAGCGAGCCCGTGTGCTACGAGCAAAGATCCGCGTCAAGAGTAAAGACACACTGAACCTCCGCCGGCTGATGCGGAGCACTGGGATGCTGAGGTCGCTGTGATCATTTGCGTTGACTTCGATGGAACGATCGTGTCCTCCGATCGAGAGTACACGGACGTCGAGACCCCTTTGGAGTTCCTTCATGGAGCAAAGGAGGGACTTCAGTCGTTGAAGGCTGCCGATCACGTGATCGTTATCTACTCAGCGAGAGCGAACAGAGCCCTGCGGATAGACCCGAATTTAGATCCACTCGTGCGTGCCGGACTACGTCGACTTGACCACGAGTGGTGGGAGAGTAACAAGGATCTGAACGAGGCTCGGTACCAACAGATGGTGGAGTTTTGCAAGACAGCGTTGGACGGGATCGTTGACGTGGTGGATGACGGACAGCAAGGGAAGCCTTGTGCGGGACTCTTCATCGATGACCGGGCAATGCGTTTCCGATTCGGTGACTGGTTGAGGATCTCACGGATGTACGGGGAAAAGCATGGGTGAAAATCTACATAGGAAGAAGCTCTTCGGTGGGTTGCAGACCGCTGAGGAGTACCACTCCGAGCATGCGTTCCCTCCGAACGCGAGATGTCAGGGCTGCAAGACACGTGGAGTGACCACACGGATCATCGTGTACTATCCTGTCGATGAAGTGAAGAAGCGCGATCCTGCGTTCGCTGCAATCTCCGAGGTATCGCCACAAAAGTTCCTCGCGTTGCTGATGCAGACCAAGAGCGGCCCCATGGTACGGATCTCTACGGTCTACGCGTGCAAGCAGTGCACACCTACGATCGAGAAGGCAGCCGCAAAGGGACCGAGCTGGGCTCTTGTCGACATCAATCGTGGACCTGGTCCGGATAAGGCAGTCGCTGGTCCAGGAAGCTGATGTCCGATCCGTTTGCAGACTGGGTTCGTGGGCAACCGAAAAAGCCAAAGAAGCTCTCACCCGATGAGCGCAAGGCTCTAGCTCGTCTGCGTCGTGAAGCTAAGAAGGCCGGAGCGACTTTACGTAACTACGGTCGCGGAGGACTGCCGCCCTCTCTCGCGCTCGGTGTCATGCGACGCGACGGGTTCACGTGCAAGGTCCATGGTGATCATGGTGAAGGTGAGAACGGCGGGCTCACCCTTCACCACAAAGGTGGCACTGGTCTAAGCGCGTGGCTTCGATCGAAGGGGACCAGTAACGACGTGAACAACTTGGTCACGATCTGCCATCGCGCACACGGGAACATCCACGAGCACACGGATAAGATCGAAGAGGTAGAAGCGTGAAGACAAAGAGTGACGAAGATTTGCGGAAGATCATCGACGAAGGACAAGAAGCGTCGATCGAACTGAACAAGCGTTTGCTGAAGGTGGCTGATAGCGTCATTAGCAAGATCAATGAAATCCACACAGGATCCGGTGAATCGTTCAACAGTGAAGGACTGATTTACGCTGCCAAGGTTCGCTGTGCTTGTGGGTCTGGGATGGCCTATCCGGATGGGATTGGGCCTGCCGGATTTTGGGACTGCTCATCGATCTTGTTGGGGAACCCTGAGGCTCTTTCTGCGACACACGATTCTATGAAGTCGTTCGCAATGTACTCGATCAAGTCTGAGAAACAGCCAAGTGCTAATGGAGCAACAACGCGGCCGGCTAAGACAGGATGAACTGGAAGAACCGCATAGCTGACTGGACTGCGCGCCGTATGATCGAGGAGCGCGAAGGGTACCAAGCCGCGCCGGGAGGTACTCAGGTCTTTCGCTGGACCGTGCCTGGTCCTGTCCGTCGCGAGTTCACTGTGATCGCTCGGTCTGACGCATTCGACTTCTATCACTCGGACCCTGAGGGCCACTACATCTCGGTATACGCAGTGCGAGCCGACGTTGTTCTCAAGTTGACCTGGTTCCTCTTGTGGGATTGGTGGATACTCGCTACATGGTGCGGGTGGAAGCTGAGACTATGGCGATGGTGCCTGCGGGCAAGATCGGAGAAATCTGATGCAGAAGAGGCATCTACAGATCTGGGTTGACGAGGAAGAGGGACCACCGCAAGTAGATCCCGCTGATCTTCCTACGCCTGACGAAGTTCTCTACCAGGCTCCGAACAGCGACACGACACGCAAGGCGTGCGGGAACTGCATTATGTTCGGGACAAAGGATCGAAGCTGTACGATTCACGCTTCTGAGGTGGACATCGATCCATTGCAGATCTGTGGGTACTATGTGTTCGGGCCGCCGATGGAGACACGTATAGACCACCCGGGAATGGACTCGGTGACACCAGACCTGAGCGGGCTGATGGAGACGTCTATCGGATCGAGCTGTGACATTTGTGTTCACTACAGCTTTGATGAGACCTGCCACGCCGTGCAGCAAGATGGACGTTACGCCAAGGTCGATCCATTAGGATGTTGTACTCGATGGTACCCTCACCTAGATGACGACAATCCTGGGAATCCTTACTAGGATGGCTCATGACGAAGAGATCGAACGTCTTCGCAGAAGGTTTGACCGTCTTACTGAGCGTCGTTCTGTTAGTTCAATCCGTCGCTCTTTCGGTGCTGCTCAATCGGATGCCGCACGAGAGATCCGACGTCGTACCCGCAAGCTCCCACGTGGTAAGCTCGGTGCGCGTCAGATGCGATCACTCGGTTCTGTTGCTCGTCGAGAACAGGCACGTGCGATTAGCAGTCTCCTCGGAGAGATGCTGGACATCGAGGAAGAAGCGCATCGCGATTCTCTCCGAGGACTAGATCGGTTTGTTGCACGGATGGAGGGCCGGAGCGACGCACTGGCTGACCGTGTTCAGATGGAACAGCGTCGTGGCAGGCTGCGGGAGTTGCGCTCTTCGGCGAGGGATGCGTTGAAGGAACAGGTAGTCCAGATCAATACGTCGCTCCAGGTGAACCTTCAGCGAGCTACCGTTGAAGGCATGACACGGACCGAGACGGTAGGTTTGCTTGAAGACGTTGCAGATCAGCAGTCTTGGCGAGTTGAGAGACTCATGCGAACGCGTGCGGCGACGGCTTACAACGCTGCACAGCTGGATGGGATCGATGCTCTTGCTGAAGAGTTCCCTGACGTGTATGGGCGTTGGGTAGAACACGTTGACGACAGCACGTGGCAGCCTACGGACGATCGTGTCGCCCCTGATTCTATTGCTCTACACGGTCAGGTGCAGCTGGCGAGGGGAGTTGGGTGCATCCACCGAACCGTCCTAACGATCGTGCGATTGTCATGCCGTGGCGAAAAGAGTGGAAGATTCCGGCCTATACGATACGAAGTGGAAGAAAGCTCTGGCTCGTGCGAAGATGACTTCGGCTTGCCGACCTGAGAATAGGGCGTAACATCGCCCCACTGACTGGAGAGACGATCATGGCTAATGTCGACGCAAAGAACATGGAAGCCTGGCTGGACAACAAGCCAGATCAGGGGCGCGACGACGAGGACACCTCTGAAGAGGAGAAGGAAGAGAACGGTGACGAGGAGGTGTCTCTCGAAGAGGAGTTCGCCAAGTTGCTGCCGCTTCTGATGGAGCACGGGGAAATGGTCGAGGAGATGACCGATGTCCTTGATCCGGATCTGTTGGAAGACGAGGAAGCTGAGTACCCCGAGGAAGAGCTAGCTCTACTCGAAGACGCGGTGATGACTCTTCCCGAAGATCTTCAGGCTGCGATGGTTGAAGAAGCGATGGACATCCCGTATGAGGCGGCGATGATGATCGCCAGTCATCTTCTCGAAGAGGAAGCCATTACCAGCCCGGAGCGTGTGGCTGGATTCCTCTTCCATGCCTCCAAGGTTCTGGAGATGGTTGGCGGAGAAGAAGGCTCGGAAGAAGAAGAAGAGCTTGAAGAGGAGCTGGAAGAGGTCTAGTGGACCTCGCGCGAATCGTAGGTTAGGCTTCCGGCATGGCAGACGACAGCGCAGCGGCGACTCCGCTCGATACCAGTGTACTTCCTGATCGGCGTCAGAACGCACAGCCTTCGGCACCGTCGTCTCCGTTCAGTCCTGAAAAGGGCGACATTCTCGGGATCCCGGAAGCTCCTCCGACTTTCTCTCAGAAGAGCCCCTTCAAGAATCTTCGCGACGAAAAGTAGATCATGGCGCACAAGTCTCCCACGAGTCTCAACACTCCCCGCAACATCGCTCTCAAGAAGGGTGTTGCTCCCGGCAAGCTTGCTGAGCCTGACACGACCTACGTGCAGCCTGTCATCCATCCGGACGATACCGTGCCTCGTGGAACGAGCACGATCGCCAAGAAGTCTCCCTTCGGTAACATGCGGAAGGGCTGATCAAGGAGGTACCTATGTCGAATCCGAAGGAGATGGCTGCGTCGATTGGCGCGCAGAAGGGGATCCAGAACCCGAACGACCCACGCGTCGTTGGCACCTACAAGGATGCCGTCGACACCATGAGTCCTGCTCAGAAGAGCGTTCTCAGCGTGATGCCCGAGGGTGAAAAGAAGAACCCTTTCGGTAGCATGAAGTAGATCGAGAACGATGGCTGATACATTTCGCATTACGGGGCAATGGGGCACGAGCCCGATCCTTGGTGTGGCGTCAGCCATCCCCTCGTTCGACGCACCTATCGATGAAACTCTCCAGATCATCAGGAAGAATACTGACGATCTAACTCTTACAGTCGATACCCCGGTTGTGGTCAGTCTTGGGGGTCTGACTAACGTTCATGTTCTGGTGATCAAGACCATTGGAGGGAAGATCCAAGTGCGTGTGACCAGCGCAGATGGATCTCTCCAAGCTTTCCCGGTCGATACCTTCCTGATGCTCATCACCCAATCTGTGCCATTCACTGCGATCGATGTTACGCGCGTTGCTAACACAGAGACGCAGGTCCATGTCTTCATGGGCGAGAAAACCTAGGAGAGATCATTGTGACGACCCTTACGAAAGAGAACACCCTCCAGGAAGAGCTGGAGCGATCTAGTCCGAATACTATCGCGGATGCACTCCGTTTGACCGATCTCGGTAAGATGCTGGCAACCGTCAAGGTTGTCGTTGTTGGACTGACTGACGTCGCTGCTCAGGACATCACGACCGCAGCGTTCAAGGCACTGGCGACGATCACAGGTACCTTGCTCGAAACTGGGGAGAATCTCCCTGCGATCGGTAACGTCGTGTCCTTGCGATCCACCGCCGGTACTCTGGCTGTTCAGGGTACACACGTCGTTTCTGACACTGGTGGAACCCCACTGGTACCGTCTGCAACCTTCCCTGGTGTTGCTACGCTCAGCGACGACGGCAAGACGATCACCTTCCAGGCCGGTGTCACAGCCTTCGTGCTGGTGTACAACCCTGTCTCCAAGACCGCACTTTCCACCTCGTTCAAGCAGACGGGGATCTAGTTCACCAGGGGCAGAACTTCTGTCCTTGCCTTTTCAACCCCTAACCCACATCGGAGTTTTTGATCGGTTAGACACTCTGTCGTTACGCGCCCGGCGGCGAAACAGCCGGACACGCATCGACGGCGAAATAGTCGGCTAGACCGGACAGAGATCTCAGAAAGAAGACAACGATGACAGATCCGATTATACAGCCTATTCCCAGTGCGCCTCCCATGGGTGCACCCATCCCCAATCCAGCACCTCCGGATCCTCCGGCGGCTGCACCCCCCTCTCCTCCAGTCCCTCCCGCAGCGGCACATCCTTCTGCTCAGCCGTCTCAGCAACCCAAGAAGAAGGTCTCTACGCGTGATCTCACAGGGATTCGGAAGTCGTCCGAGTCCAAGGGCTTCAAGCGAGCCCAGCGTGAACACGCCCAAAAGGCGAAGGCACTTGGGTACTCTTCCGTGGAAGAGATGTTCACAGCGATCGAAGAAGGCCGCAAAGGTAACCCGACTCCTCAAGATCAGGCACCTCCGAAGTCGCAACCGGACGCTAGGAAGATGTCTCGACTCGAAAAGAAGAACGGGGAGCTGGTGGCATCGAACGCTCGTCTACGGAAGCGAGTTGCGATCGCTGAAAAGAAGACTCGGATCTTTAAGAGAGAATCGAGTCAACTTAGGACTGAGTCAGATCTCAGCGTGGCAGCAGTCCGCGCTGGAGTTGTAGACGTGGACTACTCGCTACAGCTTCTGCGTCGAGAAATGCGTGGAAAGAAGGGAAAAGATCTGGAGGGGTTTGAGCCTGCGAAGTGGTTCGGGGATCTCAAGGACAAGCACCCGATCCTCTTCACGCCTCAGGAAGAGCCCGCCAACACCGGTGTTGGATCGCCCAACGCGGCGCCTCCCGCACCGCCTAAGGCAGGTGGACCGCCACCTGCGCCTGCTTCTAATGATTCTGAAGACGCACCGAAGGACGCGCGACAGATGACAAAGCAGCAGTTCGATAAGAAGCTTGCTGACATGGGGATTCGTAACCCCGTTCGGTAGCTTCTAGTCCCTGGTCCTTGCGCTCTTCCGGTTGGGCAATAGGACGCTAGATCAACACGGCCTAATCGCCGGAAGAGAAACGGAACAGGAACCATGGACTTTTCGATCATTCTCCAGTCTCCCGAAGTTCGGCAGATCGTGCAGGAGAACCTTCTGGAGCGTGCGTTTCACGATGCACTGTTCCCCAACTTGATGTTCCGCGCAGAAGCGGTGCCTGAGGGTTGGCCGACGCACAGCGGTGACACGCAGATCTTCTCGGCTCCGGGACTCATCACCCCAAAGCAGCGCCCTCTGACTCCTGGCGTTGATCCCGCAGTCTCGTCGTACAACGTCGAGCAGTGGGAAGCACAGCTTCAACAGTACGGTGATACGATCGATACGCACATGCCTACCAGCATGCAGGCGATCATCGATCTGTTCTTCCGTAACGCACATCAGCTTGGTCTCTCCGGAGGTCAAGCGCTGAACCGTATCGTCCGAAACCGGATGTACAACGCAGCGCTGAGTGGCTGGACTGTCGCAGACGGCGCACAGAGCGGTACGTCACTCCGTGTCAAGCGGCTCAACGGTTTCACCAGGGCTCGTCGGCCTACTGTCTCGGGAGCAGCGACTGTTCGCTTCGAAACAGTCAGCGCTGCCAACCCTCTCCCGATCACTGTGTTCGATGACGGTGCCGCCGCTGGCTTCAATGTGATCGGTTTCTTGGCCGATACTCCTGGAGATCAGGTTGGGCCGGGTGTGCTCACGCTCGACGCTGGTACGACCAGCGTGCTCGACCGCGCGTACGTCTTCTCCTTCGATCGTTCCAACATCGTACGTATCGGTGGAGGGAACAAGGTCGACGACGTTGGCGCGTCTGACACTCTCACTCTCGCCGGTCTCCGCGCTGCTGTTACGCCGTTCTGGCAGAACAACGTTCCTGCACACGCTGATGGCCGCTTCCACGCACACGCTGATCCGGTCTCGATCTCGCAGGTGTACGACGACCCGGAGTTCCAGCGGCTCAACACGTCGCTGCCGGACTACGTCATGTACCGCGAGTTCGCACTCGGAGAAATCCTCGGCTCGATCATCTTCCGCAACACGGAAGCTCCTATCGTGGAGACGGTCGATCCGAAGGACGGCGTCACGTTCAGCCTCGACGATCCGTTCGCCGGTGAGCTGTTCAACGACGGCACTACGTCTGGTGTGCGTATCCACCGTGTACTCGTGACCGCGCAGGGTGGTGTCTATGAGTACTTCTCGGATCTCAACCAGCTCATCACCGAGGCAGGACTCACCGGCAAGGTGGCTGATCCTCGAATCGTGAACAACGGTATCGAGATCGACTCGGAGCGAATCCAGCTCGTTATCCGTGCACCTCTCAACCGCTTGCTCGATACGGTCGCCACGAGCTGGAAGTTCATCGGTGACTGGCCGGTTCGAACTGACGCTGCGACGGGTGACAACGCGCGCTTCAAGCGTTTCATCACGATCGAACATGGCGAGTAGCCCCTTCCCATGCACCCTTTCTGCTGTGTGATCCGCATCCTACGCAGAAAGGGTGTATTCTTTTTTGACCTCTGCTTCGCCCTGGAGGCAAGCCTTGTCGCTTCATCGCGTAGAGGTCGCCGGATCTTTGCTCATGTAGACCATGGGATTACAGCGATCCGGTTATTGCGTTCGGTTGCCATCCACCTCGGTCGGTGCTCTGGCGCTGTTCGCACCAAAGTGATGCAACTCTCGGGTCGCGCACTCGTTGCTCGGCATCGTAGATCGCATCACACCCTGCGACATCAGCGGTATATCCGTGGTGCGTGGGGCGACAATATCGCACCCGTGCTAACGTCGAGCATGTAACAACAACAGACGAAACGCGATCAACATGTCGTCCCGCGCACCGTCGCTCTAATAGAAAGATCAGGCTAATGGCTAAGAAGACTACTGTGAAGAAGCCAAGCGCTCGTGCTGCCGCAAGGCACGACCCTGTTGAAGACGCCAAGATGGAGGTCGACAACGAGGAGCTTCCAGAACAGCCTGAGAGCCCCGCTGAGGCCGAAGCAACGCCTGTGGAGCCTGAGCCCACACCGGAAGCAGAGACGCCCCCTGAAGAGGCGCCTGAGCCGGGAGAGCCACCCCCGAAGAACATCGAACCCGCGGTACGTCTCCCACTCTACGAGGTGGTGGAGACGGGCTACGCGCAGTTCGGTGGGATGCGTCACCGCCTGAAGGCTGGCAAGCGTCTCGATTCCGAAAGCTACGGCGAGAAGCAGATCCAATCTATCCGCGAACAAGGCGTCAAGCTGCGGGAGATTGATCGGTAAGTCATGTCTGTTCTCACGCAAGAGGAGAAGGCGCGTGTGCGTCACCACACTGGCTATCCGGAAGTGCAGCCGGCTGCATCTATCCAGTTTGGTATCCCCAAGCCGATCCCTCTTGCGTTCTTGATCGAGCAGGCCATGGAGAACCTTCTCGACACGGCGATCCCTCGTGTGCGAGACATTCTCAATATTCTGGACAACCTCGAACAGCAGCTTGTTGACGCGCAGTGTCAACTCGTCGCTGACAAGGTGGGGGAGATCACGCTTGCAGGTGCGCTGGATAAGAAGTCGCGTCTAGTGACTGAGCGTCTTGAGACTGAGTACGTTCGATGGGCTAAGCGTCTCGTCGACATTTTTGGCGTTCCCCTCTACCCCTTCAGTTCTCGCTTCATGAGTAAGCGCTACGGATCGATTCCTGTCACATGAGCAGGCTCAAGACACCGAAGGGTCGTGGGTTTACTGAGATCGGGCCGGGAGACTTCCAGCGTCGCGTTATCGGTAAGCTGGGTCCGTGTGTTGACGTCATACGCGACATCTACACTAAGATCGGTGCTCGTACGTACGCTACCAAGATGGTGAAGACACGTTGGAGCGAGGGCGCACGTGGTGACGGTGTTGAAGAAGTGATCGAGGAAAAGGTGATTCTCCCTACACCTAAGATCACGTCACTTGTAAACCTCGATGCTCTTGTCACAGGAGTTGGGGTAAACGAGATGGGTGGGGTCAAGCTTTCTCAGATCTCCATGTGCTTTACTGAAGACGAGCTTGCTGGGCGCCAGTCTGACGGATCTGCGTTGCCTACAGATCAAAACTTCTTCTACGAAATCGAGTTCTTTTCGAACGGTGCTCGCATCTTGCGTCGTTTTACGGTGGACGGTGTTCCGTCATTGGAGCCGTTGAAGTTCCAATGGACAGTGAACCTAAAGAGAGCCGACGAAGATCGCACACGTCGCGGCGTACCGAGGGGGTGACAGATGGCTCGTATGGCCCGCATCCTCGCAAAGGATCTTGGTAAGTTTGAGCGGAAGCTGAAGAGAAAGCTTCCGCATGTGATTCGTCAACTGCACGAAAAGACCGCACGAGAAGCAGTCTCTATCCTCAAAGCACAAACACGTAAGATCCGACCGCACCCGCCAATCACTTCTCGCCGTATGATCAACGGCTGGTACTCTCGAAGGCTGCCTAATTTAGGCGTTATAATCGGCAATCGTGAAGACTACGCAAGATACGTCGAGAGTGGTCGCCGCAAGGGAGCAAAAATGCCTCCCGTCAATGTGATCCGTAAGTGGGTCAAACTCAAGTTCGGCTACTCAGGTGCACAAGCTCGATCTGTTGCATTCGTTATCGCCCGTTCGATCTCTGAGAAAGGGATCAAGCCTAAGCCTATCGTCAAGCGTTCCTTTCCTCAGATCGTCCGCCGCTACCGAAAGAATCTGCGCGACGCAAATAAGAAGTGGTTCTCATGACAACGTACAAAGAAGGCGATCCTCTAGGAACCACGAAACTCATTATCGCAGTAGACGACGAGCAGACACTTACGATCGATCGTGAGGCTGACGCTGCGGATGCGATCACTCGTGGTCTTGCGGAATACTTCCATTCTCTTGAGTCTACGATCGATGGTACGGCCGTTCGATTCAAGCAGGTGTTCTCTGTCTGGGCCACCCCGGAAGACATCGCAGTATACCCTAGTGCAGTCGTTCTGAAGGAGGGTGAGGTCACATACGGTGATTCTTCTTTCACTCCGCAGATCTCTCAAACTGAAGTAAAAGGCGTTGCGAGGTCTTATCTGGTGTCTCCTTGCGAGATCGAGATGGTTGTCGGTGTTGAGATCTGGACTACAGATGAACGAGAACGCGCGCGGATCATGGCAATGATAGAAGACGCGATCTTCCCTGTTGAGTTCATGTACGGATTTCGACTGGAGTTTCCGTTCTATTTCAACGCGCGCGCTTCGTTTGAACCGATTGGAGCAACGTTCGAGGACAACCCCGAAAATGCGAAGACGCGCCAACGTAAGGTCACGCAGCGGTTCAATGTAACGATGCCCGTCTACCGATTGATCACGGACATCCCGAAGGCGAAAGGCCGAGTTCGCCTATCACTCACGACTACTACCGGAGCACTGGAGCAATCGTCGTAGATGGCGTAGGCTACAGCGCAGAAGGACACGAGGACTCTCATGGCAGGTTTCATCCGTCGGTTCCCATTCTTCCCTGGCACGGAAGTCATTACCGCGATCGAAGGCGTTATCATTGTCGATCAAGCTCCTCCGGGGCAAGTCGAAGGTGGTGACACTGGTGTCGTTGCGGTTCTGGGCGAGTACGCCGATATGACCTTCGCGGTCAAGATCTCAGCTTCGGGTGTTGCAACGACAGATCCTCGTGCAGCTGAAATCATCGGTGCGCAGGATCTACAGGACAAGGCTGGTGGTTTCGACGAGTTCCTCGGTGAGTTTGGCGGATCCATGGGTAACGGTTTCGTCGAAGTGCGTAACAAGCGCTTCCAGCGACTGATGATCGTACCTGTTGATATCCTCACTCCAGCCGCTGGATCTCAAGGTACTCTTCGTGTTTGGCGTGAGCTACCCACGAATCAGACTGTGCTTATCTCCATCGGCATCGTGCCTACGTCAGCTGCTCTCGTCCAAGCAAGTCGTCAGTTCGCTAGTGGCGCCAACCGAGCACGACTGGCAGCACGTGTAGGTTTTACAGATCTCATCGATCGAGTCAACGCGACCGATGGATCGGCTACCACTGCTGCTTCTGCTGTAGTGCAGGTCTTTACCTCGGCAACAGGCAACTTCATCGTCAACGGAGTTCTGGAAGGCGACGCTGTTGTTCTTGGTGTGATCGGAACATCAATCAACTCAGGTACTTTCCGAGTCGTTTCGGTCGATAGCGCTACAGCGCTCACTGTTGAACAGCAAGACGGCGCTGCTTTTGTTCTCACAACTGAGTCGGCGATCCCGTACCGTGTCGAACCTGGATCGAACGCTGACAGTGGGCCGGGGGCAAATCAACTCAGCGAGGCCGCAGGGTATGACGCGCTTGCTCGTCCGCTCGATGCCACGCTCGCGACCGGGACAGAGCTGACGCCCGCGGTGGTACCTCCTGTTGGTACCGCAGGAAGCTGGGATTCTCTCAGCGGTCTCACGGCCAAAGTTCACCCCTCTACCCCGCTAACGTTCGAGGCAGCTCTACATGCTGTGAATGCCGCAGCGAGTGCGACGATCGATGCTCGTTATCAAGCGGCATTTGACGCGCTCTTGTCCGACGATTTCCCCGAGCGAGACATCAACATCGTCGTAGCTGCGCGCAAGAGCGACACGATCCGTACGAAGATGGAGAGTCACGTACTTGTGGCTAGCGAGCGTGGCTTGACTCGCCGAGGAATCAGTTCTCCTCCGATCAATCAGCTCACGCTCGCAACTGTTCTCGGTGACACTGGTAACGGTGTAGGTTCGACACGAGACGAGCGACTCGATTACGCATGGCCCGGATGCGTCACTTCAGTTCCTGAAGCTGTGGGGTTCTCGATCGCCACGAGCGATGGAAAGACCACGAGTGACGGTTTGCTTGATGTGACGGATGACACGTGGCTTGCGTCGGTTGAGTCTGTCCTGCCTCCGGAGCGCAACCCTGCGCAGAGCGCGCCTCCGGTTCCTACGGTGCTCTCTCCTGTGGTGGGCTTCGCTCGTGGTACTCCCAAGCTCGATATCAGCGGCTACACACAGCTTCGTGCGCGTGGGATCGTAGGTCTTCGTTTCGACAAGACCATTGGTCCACACTTCCAGTCGGGGATCACTACCTCTCTGATCAGCGGAGAGAAGAACATCTTCCGCCGGCGGATGGCTGACTTCCTTCAGGATGCGATAGCCGCGCGTCTAGTTCAGCTATCTAAGCTTCCGCTTACGCAGCAGAACAAGGACGACATGATTACGGAACTGGATGCGTTCCTTGTCGATCTACAGAGTCCGGATAACCCGAGTGCTCAGCGGATCGGCAGTTTCAGCAACAACGACGTGAGCGGGAACACCGCAGCGACTCGGGCGAACAACATCCACGTCATCATCACGAAAGTGCAGTTGGTCCCGACAGGGGACTTCATCGTTCTCCAGACCGACATCGGCACTGGGGTCGTTATCACACAGGCTCTGGCGGCCTAACCCCAAACTGGGGGAAGCAGCCCCCACACATCACCACGCTAGGCCCCCTAGCAGCCCGTGTATGGGCTTTTGGGGGGTGCGAGGCCACCCTACCCCGCCCTCAAGCCGCTGGGACGCCCTACAACGGCTACTAGGCCCCCTACCGCTTGCGTCTTGTTCTGCTCTCAGCTAGATTCCGTGTGCGTCGCCGCACCTCCATCGTTCTCGGAGGGATAGGGCTCGTGGTCTACTTCTTGGATCGCGAGCCCTTTTCTTTTTGGCGAGCGAAAGGAAAATCGTGGCACGGCAACGGATCAAAGGTCAGGAAGTTGAAGTTATCGCCATCATCAATGGTGTGCCGCAAGCGTCGCTATCGGCGATTCGCTCGTTCAGCATGACCTACCAAATGGAGATCAAGTCTGAGGGATACCTTGGTGAGAAGACAAACAGACGCGATTCTGTTTTCAACGGTATCGCTGCTCGCATGGAACTTCACACCAACGACCCTGGGATTCTCACGACGATCAACTCTATCGTCGACAAAGCGCGTCGGCGTGTTCCTGGAGTCGTCATCAACGTGAAGGTGACTCTCAACTTCCCAAGCGGGCGTCGTGCTCGTGTTGTCATTCCGAACGTCGAGTTCGGTGATATCGAGGTGGCTACCAGTAGTCGGACTGACTACACGACTGTGACGATGCCCTTTGAGGCAGAGTTGGCGAGCACCATCGGGTGATCGCCTAAACGTACCTAAGGAGAAGCCATGAGCGATATGATCGATATGACCCCAAACGAGGCTGACGTTGCTCGCCGAGAAGCGAACCGTGCGGTTTACACCTTCAAGATCCCGAAACATCTTCAAGGCGAAACCGACAACCCTCCCGGTCGCATCAGGATCGAAACGGTAGGTTTGGTTGAGTTGACAGGCGGTGAAGAGATGGCTGCCACGAAGCGTGCACAGAACGATCTTATCGCAGGTCAGTTCGAGCTGGCAAAGGAAGCTCTACGCCAAGTCAACAACAAGCCTGTTCACTCTTGGGATGGATCCGTAGATCAGGCGTTCAACGGAGCAGATCCCCGTGTGCGCACGCTGATCATGAACGCCTACCGAAGGATCCATGAACCTGAGAAGAAAGACATGGATGCTTTTCTCGGGAGCGTCTCTGTAAGCTAGTGGTAGAGACGCTCCTTACGATCACGATTGGGTTATCGAGGAGCGAGCCGAGACGCTATCAGATCTACAAACTCTACGCTTTCGTTTGTCGTTACGCACATCAGTCTTGGGTTGAAGTAGAAAAGAGGACGATCAACGAACTAGCAGAGTTTGCTGAAGCTGTAGGAGACATCATGGAGGAAGAGTCAGAACAGGCTCGAATAGAAACCGATGGGTGAGAGACAAGAAAACGTTGTCGACACGAAGTTTACTTCCAACTGGGAGGGAGCTTCGCGTGGTCTGGGGATGATGGGCCGAGCGGCTCAGAGTCTTGGCGGTAGTCTCATGGGTCTCACTCGCATGTTTGGTCCACTCACTGCCGCAATGAGTGCGATCACATCCGGCGCTCTTGTTCGCCAGATCACGATGATCAACTCTCGGTTTGAGCAGACGTCTCAGGTTATCGGTGGAACGCTGGCTGCTCTTGGCTTCGCTGGGGGGGAAGATCCGACAGAGCGGTTTCGTAACGGACTTGGTCTTGCAGAACAGACCATGCGCCAGATTCAGATCTCTGCGGCGGCGCTTCCTGGCGAAGCCGAGGACTACATCACTGTCTTCCGCGCAGCGCTGCCGAACGTGTCGCAGTCGATGGAAGGTAATCTGGCTGACATGACCAGCTTTACCAACCGGATCACTGCGATTGGTCGGTCGTTCGGCATCGATGCACAGCAGATCGGAAGAGACACGATGCAGATGCTTCGTACGGGTCGTGGTGGTGCCGGCATGGACGTACGTACATGGATGCAGCTTCTTCCGTTTATCAATGCTGTAGCAGGACAAGCTGACGTCACTGCCGACTCGTTCAACCGCATGACACAGCCTGAGCGACTTCAAGTGCTCACTAATACGTTCGAAAGTCTCGATCCGATGCTTGCGGATGCTAGCAACACGTTCGATTCAATGTTCGGTGCTATTCAGTCCACCGGAGAAGAGTTGATGCGGATCGCAGGACGCCCGATCTTCGAGGGAGTCAAGGAAGGTCTGGGAGAGGTCAACGCACTGTTGATGGACGAGAACGGAGAGTGGACTGAACTAGGTCAGCGAGTTGTTACGGTCGGGACGAACATTTCCGCATTTGTCGTGGACGCTATTCGTAACGCTGTATCATGGATGCAGGATCTATCAGATCTGTTCGGCGATCTTGCGGATAGTCCTCTTTTTCAACAGCTAGATCGAATGGTTACTTCTCTGTTGGGAGCAGGAAGGGCTATGAGTTCCGCAGTGATGGAAGGTGGCCCTGGAGGAGCTGCTGGGATTGCGGGAGGTGCTGCGGCCGTGGCTGCGGGAAGTGCTGCCGGGTTGGGAGGTCCAGCAGGCGTAGCTCTTGTCGCGTTGGGCTTGGGTGTAGGTAACTTCCTTACGCGGATCGATGATGTAGCGCATGTTATGGATCTCTTCGGTAACATTATCGATACTGTATCTACGGTCTCACGCCCTCTAGTGAACTTCCTTACTGTGTTTTCCGATCTTATGGGAGACATGATCGCCGGGATTCTTCCTGGATTACTATCTGGTCTCGACGGAATGCTGACACCTGTGATCGTTTTTGCAGGATGGCTTCTTGAGATCGGTACTGAGCTGATGGAGTTTGTACAACCGGCGCTGCATGAGTTGTGGGAGCAGATCGGTGTTCTGCTTGAACCTCTCGGGTGGCTTGCAGGGTTTGCCTTGGTAGGTTTCGGTCTTGCGATCTTGGCTATTCTCGTAGTGATGTCGCCGTTTATTGTCGGTATGCTTGCTCTAGGAGCGATTGTCATTGGTCTAGGTCGCGCATTCACTGCGATGTCTAACTTCATCGCCCGGAACTTTGGAGGTGATCCAGCTAAGGCTCCAGGAATGCGGGCCGAAGCTGCACAAGAACAGGGATTCCTCGCGGGATTGTTGGAGCGTATTCAACAGTCGACTGATAGTGCAAATGATCAAACCGCAGCGGTAGAACAAGCCACTGGGGGCGCTGGTCGGGCAGGCCGAGCACCAGGAGCACGGGGAGGCGCGAACACACAACAAGACTTCCGTTACAGCCGTTTTACGATCGAGCAGAGTTTTGCTGAAGGCTTTGATCCTGATCGGATCGCAGTCGCCTTTGCTGACGACGTTGGGCGTCTTGGTGAACAGCGTCTTGAATCCGGCTTCGCACCTCTCTTCGGGATCCGCTGATGCCTGTTGAGTCCGCAGGTGACGTCAGTACGTTCAACATCAACGAGTTGACGGGTGAAGAGCGTACTGTTCGGCTGACTGGGCGTGGCTTGCCGTATCGGCCGTATGAGCTGAGTGCGGCGCAGCGGGTGAAGACTAAGTTTTACCCCGGTAATCCAGTGGGGATCGCAACCGTACTCGGAGCCGAGGAGCAATCGACCACTCTTCGAGGAGCATGGAAGGACAAGTTCATCGGAGTAGGGGCAGGAGACAGCACGCCGATCACTATCAGCGGTGAAGCCATCCGAAACACTCGTACGGCCGTGGCTGCTATGGAATCGATCGTACGTGAAGGGCAAGAGGTAGAAGTCACCTGGGATGAACAGGTTCGTCGTGGCTATTTTGTTGAGTTCCGGCACATGTGGGACACCGTAAACGACGTCGCTTGGGAGATGTCGTTTACATGGATCTCCCGTGGCGAAGCAGTCGGTGCTGCTGTGTTCACGCAGGAAGGTAATCTCACTGACACATCATCGATCGTTCAGCGTCAAACTAACGCACTTCTACGACGCGTTGATCCACCATTTCAAATAGCTGCTGTGTTCCAGGAGAAGCTCGCTGCACTTGTCAATCCGATCGTAGAGTCCGCTAGCGTCTTCGTTCGAACGGTGACCAACCTTGCGTCTCAGTCGATTGCACCGCAGGAAGCTATTCGATCTGGTGTTTCGATCTGCAATGGGCTTTTGGAGCAGACCAACGCCCTACGAGCAGAACTAGAAAGTGAGATCCCTGCAAACCGAAACCTGCTAACTCCGATCGTAAACCAGACCTTTGGTGATCGTCTTTCTGCTACTGTTTGGTCGCGTAGACTCATCGGCGCGTCAGTCGATCTGCGTCGGACCGCAGCTATTCGACGAGTAACTCTAGCAAAGTCGATCCAAGCATTGCTGTTGGGCACCTACGTTGTTCGTGAGGGTGACGATCTTCGCAACATCAGTCGGATCTTTTACGGCACTCCGCACGAGTGGCGGCGTTTACTACGGTTCAATCAAACATCTAGTTCTCTCGTCACGCCCGGCACTCTTATCCTTGTTCCTCGCACAGATATTGGTGATCGAAGAGCGTAATGCCTACGTACCGACCCAGCTGTGTCGTCAACCTGAAACTCACGTTTGATGAGGCTCTACACATCCAAACGTTGGAAGATCCGAGATCTGTTGAGGAAGCTGTTGCGGAAAACAACACTGTGCCGACAGTACCTCGTGTTGAACCGCTGGTGACCCGCCGCGGGGATGAGAACGTTTCGTTCGTCATGGGGCGAATCCCCGAGTCTGCGTCTGTAGAGCTTCCTGGCTACCGACAGGCGGGTCAGTTTTCACTAGACTTTGACTTCGCTGAGCTACCTATCGATCCGCGCACAGTACGTTCCTGTGCTGCTGAGATCTATCTCGGTGCAATCTCTAACGACGATTTTGCTGCGGGAATGCGAGGCCGTGAACAGGATGGTTCACGTAGATCAGTTCTACGAACACGTGACGCTGACGGATTACCTAACACAGCGGATCAGCTGATTGTAGGGATTGTAGACGAGTGGGAGATGGAGCACTCGTCTGATGGGAGCACGGTGCATCTTCGTGGTCGTGACCTTCGAGGAATGCTCATCGACACACCGATCAACGTAGTGCCGAACGCTATAAACCAACTGATCGACTCACTCGATCTTTCTCGACCGATTGATGAGGTCGTCGCTCAGATCCTAGACTTCAATCCAGCCTTTTCCAATATCGACATACGTACTAACCCGGACGAATGGACTGGTGGGATAATCCCGGCTCCCGCGGCAGACGATCTCGTTCCTCGACACCGTCAAGGTGCTCGTGGGAATAGAGGTAGTGGGAGAGGCACACCGAATGCGGGATCAGGAAATGTCAACTTCTGGGATCTCATCGTTCGTTTTTCTTACTTGGTCGGAGCGATCCCATTCTTCATGGGAACAGATCTATGGATTCGACCCTCTCGGTCACTCTTCGACCAGCAACGACAGGGCTTTACAGAAGCGCCAGCACCATTCAGGGCGGACTTCTTGGGCCAAGCCAGTGGAGGGGCGCCACGTTTTCGCGACGCCGAAACAGGACAGGCGATCAACCCGCCACTTACGTTCCGCCGCATCGTATACGGACGCGACACGGATTCGATCAGCTTCAACCGAAAGTACGGAGGCTTTCAACGCCCGCGTGTGGTCCGTGCGATCTCGGTCGATACGGGAGCAGGTGCACGCGGTGCGGGGAGACTGATCGTAGGAGTGTGGCCTCCGGAAGAAGAGCTTAGTGCACGACGAACTAGGACAAATCCTGGCGGACAAGGATCGCAAGAAGAAGTCATCAATGTTCCTGTGATGCACACTACAGATCCTGCGCGTCTTCAGGAGATTGCTCGTGCCACCTTCGAAGAGATTGGGCGCGGGGAGATGGGCGGAACTTGTCAGACGCACAATCTTGCTAGCTTCGGAGGAAGTAACGCAGATCCGGATCTTATACGTCTTCGCCCTGGTGATGCTATCGAGCTTCTTGTCGATGCGCGTGTTCGTACATCTGGTGCTCCACTAGTGTCTACCTTCACAGATCACTCACGAGCTAGCTTCGAAGAACGAGTAGCTGAGATCCGTGCTCGCTTGGGCGGGAATGAGAATCTTGCACGTGTGATCGTAGCGACATCCCGTGGGCAGGTCGCAGAACTTCAGCGATTCTTCCGTGTTGCCAACGTAAAGTTCAGTTGGGGCTTGGAAGGAGTAGAGATCACTTTCGACTTCCAGAACTACGTGGTTATCCGCAATCAGGTGGGTGATCAGCTAGTGGACGAGGGGGAGACAAGAACTAGGACTACAGGTCGCCGTCGTCGTCGAGAGCCTTCCGAAGGAGAAGCAGCTTTCCTTGCGGCGCAAGGTGTTGTGTTGCCTTCTGAAGGAGAGGAAGCTTTTCTTGAATCACAAAGTGTTGTCCTAGGCCGTAACGTGGGGGGATCTGGAGATGGGTAGACGCAAACGATTGACGCGTGCCCGTACGAGTCCCGACATGGGGCGACTGGCGAACGCTGTTAGCCGACCTGGGATTGATCCTCGTGTCTGGCTCACACTCGCTGTGGTGCTAGATGTCGGATACGACGCAAACGAAGGTATCTTCGCTGATGTGCAGTTTCAACCGGACGGTACGGTCGAGACATGCTTGCTCGGAGCACCTTACGCAGGTGCGGAGTTTGGAGCGTACTTCCCTGTCAATGTCGACGATACTGTTCTCGTAGCAGTTCCTAGCGGAGATCCCAGCACTGGTCCTACATTGATCGCCCGTATGTGGAACTCGGGGGACAAGCCACACGCTGACTTCCAAAGCGAAGATGAAGAAGAAGAGCCCACGAAAGATGTGGTACTTAGGATCCAGCCGGGACGTAAACTCAAGATCCGAACGTCAGACGATGGGGACGGCGTAGACATTACCGTCGAAGGGAACGGTGACGTTGTGATCCAGGCAACTGGAGACGGTAAGGTGTTCATCGGTGGGACTGATGGAACACAACCTTCTACGCTAGCGGACACGTTGACAGACTTTCTCAACAGTCAGAAGACTAAACTCGACACCGCTATCAACTTCTTGAAGACCCACGTACACATTGAAACGGGAGCTACTACTGATCCTCCAACAGGAGCTTCATTGATCGAAACGACGCCTAATGTTCCTGACGTGAAAGCTAATGAAGTGGAGATCAAGTGACTGGTTGGGGAACAGAGCCGTGGGGAACAGGACCGTGGGGAACAGGTGGAGCATCTGATCTTTTCCTTGTGAGTGCATTCCCTACGAGTGAGCGCACTGTCGTTGTAGAGCTGTCAAAAACACCTCGTCAGGTGTCTGTGATCGGCGACGGAGACGCGCTCAATCCTGCGTCGTGGACAGTAACCAATCAAGCAACAGACGAAGATCTAGTTGTTCTTGCATCAAAGATGTTCAACAGCACGTTTATCTTCGAGCTATATACGCTGAAGAAGTTTGGTGATCACTTTGCAACGCATAGAGTACAGTCGCTCACTCTCCGGGATCAGAACGACATATTACTGATCGCACCAACGTTTGTAGACTTTCTCGGATGTAAACGCGTTCAGGTCGCTGCTACGGACGACAGTCTTGTAGATCTTCGAAGCAACACGGTTGAAGGTGATATCGCTGCGGCGACTCTTGTAACCACTTCTGGAGGTGACTATGACACTCATAGTGGTGTAGATCTGCTCCGGAAGCTGGTAATCCGTAGGATAACAACAGACCCCGGAGCATTCTTTCACTACGACGAGACTTACGGGTTAGGGATCGCAGTGAAGGAGCCACTACGGATTACAGATCTTCCCACGCTGAAGAAGGCGGTGGAGCGGCAGGTGAGTAACGAACCAGAGTTCGACCGCGTCAAAGCACAAGTTGGGATCAACTCCAACGGAACAATCTCTCTCGTTGTTCGTGCACGTCTGCGGGCATCAGGCAAAGAGGTTATCCTACCCTTCCGACCCCAGATTCGATCTGTTCAGTTCTGAGGAGCGATCTAATGGATTTCCCTACATTCGATGAGATCTTTCGTGTGAGTCGAGATGAGATTCTCACGAAGAACAGCAACCTCTCGCTCGATGCGGTCGAACGAGAAGGCACGGACGTAAACGCTTTGGTTGCAGGACAAGCTGCGATCGGTGACGAAGTGATTGGGCAGCTTGTTGAAACCGAAGCAAGCCTCTTTCTAGACTCTGCCGAAGGTGAGAAGCTTGATCGTCTAGTTTTCGATCGCTACCAGCTCCTTCGTAAACCAGCTTCTTCTGCGCTGGCTACGGTCGAGTTCACCACGGTCACTCCGGTTCCCTCGTCGTTCTCGATCCCAATCGGTACCAGGCTCTCCACGTCCGATGGCCGTCAGTTTCTCACACTGGTAGCTAGTACCTTCCTGATCGGAACGACAGGGCCTGTTTCGGTTGCTGTGCGATCTGCGCTTGCTGGTCTCAATCAAACTGTAAAGAAAGATCAGATTACGAGCGTCGTAAGTTCGATTACAGGATCGCCTTCCGATCTAGCAGTAAACAATCCACTCGCGTCATCCGGTGCAGACAACGCCGAACAAGACGAAGCATTGCGAGATCGCGCCCGTCGGTTCTTCGTCACTGCTCGCCGTGGAACGATCTTTGCGATCGAAACACTGGCTCTGGCTGTTCCTGGTGTTCGTACTGCATTCGCATTCGAGGCGCTATCTCCCGATGGACGTCAAGCGATCTCAAATCAACTCCTCATCACTGACGCGTTTACTGAGACACTGATCGACGTGTCGCCTACGCCGGTAAGCTATCAGTTGCAAACTCAGCTTCTTGCACAGATAGTGTTCAACTCGCTTGTTGATACACGTGCGATGGGGATCTTCATTTCAGTAACGCTCGCTTCGGTAATCCTTCAAGGAGTCACGCTTGGTTTGCGTTTCCAAGCTGGAGTCAATGTAGATCTTGTGGCTTTCCGTGCACGTGTGGCGATCGTCAACTATACGAACGCGTTGGCGAGTGGAGAGACATGGGAAGTCTCCAAAGCGCTCGACGCGTTGAGAATCGTTCCTGGTCTGGTTGTTACCGGTGGCGAGATTCTCAGTCCAGCAGGCGATGTCGTACCACAAGCCTTAGAAGTGATCCGCACAACGACTGGACTTGTGGTCGCATCAACGATCCAACCTGACACCGCGCTTCAGGGCAACACAAACCCGGACGGTGTGTGATGGCGATTCCTGTATTTCCCGGTGGTGGAAGTCCTGATACTTGTGACGCTACGCCAAACGATCAAGATCATTTCCTGGACGTGATCGATAAGGTGTTCCCTCCCGAGTACGTCGAGCCGATGAAGGTTCGCACGAACGCGGGGTACGAGAACTTTCAGTCGGCAGCGAAGGTGGGTGAGCGCCTGTCTCTCGCAGTCAATCGTACGGAATGCGGCGCCCTAGCGATCTATGCGCCTGTTGGAGTACGAGCTTCGGGGCTTGTAGAGTTTTCGCGACCGACATTTGGTGCTGGAGCGGTCACAGTCAAGGCCGGCACGATCGTGACTACGTCGAGCGGAGGACGTGACTTCATCACACAGCAAGATGTTGTTTTTGGAGGGGCGGCTCTCGGACCACTGAGTGTTGCAATCGAAGCGATCGCTGAAGGTTACGAGTGGAACGTACCTGGTGAGATAACGACACCGGCCGGCGAGGTACTAGAAGGAAGTATCGACACCACGAAGAGTTTGATCATGGATCCACCGTTTGGTGATCCGACCATCATTGTCAAGCAGAAGGTAGACACCACAGGCGGTGTCTCTCCGATGTTGGAAGGACTTGGAAAAGATCGAGGGGTTACCCGAAAGCCTAACGAGGCAGTCGAAGCGTTTCGATTTCGTGTGCGTACTCTGCCTGACACAGTCAGTCCTGGAGCGATCTTGCGTGCTGTGAGCGCCATCCTTGACGACTATGGTTTGACATTCAAGGCGATCGAAACATTCGAACTGTCTCTTCAAACAGTCTACGACGGGCCGAGTCCAAACGCAGGTACTCCCACGTTCACACCTACTCTTCCTCCGGCGCCCTACGATTCCAACTTGTTCGCGTACGACGATCCACGCCCAGAAGACCCGCTGACCAACATCTACTTCGATCTGTCTGAAGTTCGTGGTGCGTTCTACATAGTCATTCAGCGACTTACGTTGTTCGACGTTGGGATGGCCTATGACGATCCCGGAATCACGCCAGCAGACTTCAAAGACCCTACGACAGGTCGACAGCGCGGAACATCAGCGTACGATATCCCCATCACAGCGGACCCCGCTCTCGTGTATCCTGCGGCGTACGATGGATTCGATGTGAGAACCGCAACCGCAGCGACAAGTATTCAAGAGACTCTAGACGAGATCAAAGCCATGGGCGTGAAAGCCGTGGTACTACTCCAACGACTTTAGGAGAGCGACATGGCAGGAGCTGATAACGAAGTTTTCAATACGCGTGAGCGTCCCGTATCGAACGATCACAACGATCTTCAGTCGATGGCAGCGCGCACGCTTGCAGACATGCTACGCGAGATGTTTGTCAAGCGATCGTTTTCGTTGGGTCTCGCTGCGACCGAAGCCCCACGTAACGTCATCCTCGGAGGTCTGGAAGTAACTCCTTCCGGATCAGACCTCCTCGTAGCTCCAGGTGCGCTCATGCAAGAGTCGGCCACGCTGACTCCAGCTCCGGGTGCTCTTGATTCCAACTACCGTATAGCGATCCTTCGCTCTGCTGCCACGGTGATTCCACCGTCTCCAGCCGGGGACACGTGGTTCCTTCTCGAAGCGCAGATGACAGAAGTCACCACTGTCAGCGAGAGCCGCGATATCCTCGACGTTCCTACAGCTACCTTCTTGCCTGCTTCCGTCCCGAAGCAACGAGAGCGGAGACTTCTGTTCTCGTTTGTCACGGGGACAGCGACTGAAGCTCCTGTACCTACTGGAGGAAACTTCGTTCCGATCGCAATGGTGTTCCGGCCGGCCGGAGGCGGTGCTGTTCTCGCAACTCATCTGATCGACACGCGTACGATGTGGGATGCCGAGGCGCCATTGCGCGATACGCTTGCACTCGGGTCACTTCTCCAGCGGGATCGCGGTCAACGTTTTCTTCTCACGTCAAGTGTTCCTGGAACACCTTCCAATAGCATGCTTATCGATGCCGAAGCGTTCGTCGCTCCAACGCGTCTTTGGTACACTCGTAGTGGATCTCTCAATGTCACCGCAGCGTTTACACTCAGCCCTGGAACTGTTCTCAGTGCCGACACGTGGTACTACCTTTATCTTGCTTCGTGGCAAGGAATCCCAATCGTCAGTGTTCTTGATCCCTTCTCCACTGGTCGAGGTATTCTTGTTCTCAGCGCAGTTGTTCCTATCACGTCGCTGCTAAAGAACAGTTTGGCCGTTCCTCTTCCTGCACCGTTCGGAATCACGGATCTTCCTGGTGGGGTGGGTGTTTGTGTTGCTGCTCTCAGGCGTAACGCGGCAAACACAGGATGGTTGACAGCGTGGTCTGTTGGAAACAACGAGATGAGGATCGTTCCTGTCCAAGTCACCACAGCCACTCCAGCAACGGCAGCAAGAACGACTGTCGCCTTAGGTGCGTTTATTCCTAAGACGGCCAAGACTGTGCGAGTGAGAGTCTCAGATCCCGGAGGATTTTCTGTTACAGCCCCGAATACTACCCCGGCTCCTGTGCTACTTAGTTGGCTTCCTGTAGCGGGAGGAACCACCTTTACCGATGACTATGCTCACACCGAGTTGGACCGCAAAGGCGGTATCCAGTGGGTTGTGGATCTTCCGGTTGTAGCTGCGCAATCGTTTGATTTTATATGGAGCTGGAGTGTGCCTCCACTCACCAACCCAGACCCCTTACTTCGCTTTGAGATCATCGGCTGGTCGGAGTAAACAATGCCCCAAGCTCTTATCACGATCGGCGGTGTTCCGGGGTCCAACGAGGATCTGCCGATCGACATCCTCGTCCAGCTCGACAATGTCAATATCGGCGGGGAGACTACGTTTCTTTGGACGATCACAGATCAACCGGAAGGTCCTACGGACGCTCTTAGTTCTACGACGATCCAGAACCCTACTTTCAAGCCCAAGAAGGAGGGAACCTACCGGATCCGTCTGGAGGTAAACAAAGGTCTTGGTGACGAGAAGATCAACACGGTTGTCGCTAGGATTCTTCAGCTCAAGACTCGTGAAGGAATCCCTGCGGCTGATGAGACAACTGAGACAGGATCGAAGGGCTGGAAGATCCGGGTCAATGCATGGCTTCAGCGTTTAGATACCCAGCTTTCTGACGCTGGTTTTTTTGTTGCTCAGGCAGCATCAGCTCTTGCTGTGCATCGTGTTGTCACAGGCGCTGGAGCGGTTGTGATCAAGAGCGGGTTACCAGGCGAAGAAACGATTCCTAGTGCTCTTGGAACAGACGCGACAACGGTAGACATTGAGTCTGTTCTTATTGGGGTCGCGATTGACGAAGTTGGTGGAACCACGCCAATAGGTAACGGTAAGCTTGCAAATATCCGTGTGTTCGGCCTAGTCCTAGGCGTTTCGATCCCTGGTGCCGTTTTTGACGACCCTGTCTTTGTTAGCGACACAGGTACTCTTGATCGTGTTGTGGGTACGTTCCGTCGTCGTTGTGGCAAGATTATCGGAGTACCCTCAGCAGGCGTAGCTGACGTCTTCTTTAGTGGGCTTGGCTCTGATGTAACTAGCGTGAGTCTACAAAGTTCATATGACGCGGGTCAGACGATCGCTCAGTCGAATGCCGTCGGCGTTCTCTTGATCGAGAATACGACCGATAACCTTGACGCGATGGTGCGCATGACGCGCACGTTTGCTGGATCGCAGCCGGCACTCGACATTATCATGGATCCGGCGACCATCGGTAACGCGATTGACATCAATGAAAATGCTGCCGCATTCGGCGTGAGCATGAAAGCGGCAGCACTCAACAATCAGCACAACATCAGCAGTTTTGGGATCCAGTTCACAGGGTCAGACAACGATTTTGACTTCGGTGGTATCGCGAACGCTGGTGTTGGTATCGCGGGACGGAATCTGAAGATCGTTGGGGCGCCTGGCAGTCCTGGAGACGTTGGAACTCTCGGAGGAAAGGGCGGTACATCAGCACTTCGAGGAGGTGCTGGAGGTTCAGACGGTGGATTTGGGGGCGGTGCAGGTGGATCTCTAAATCTTCGTGGTGGTCCTGGCGTTTCTCCAGGTGCAGACGGTACTGTCGACATCGCTGACTCGAACACGTCAGCGATCTTCATCGGGAACGGTGCCGACAACCCGCCGACGACCTTCGTTGGAACGGGGTTAGTT